>CETF01067733.1_pt1 | contig 20880 bp, 24 predicted proteins | sample 326991 | NCBI WGS metagenome assembly CETF01 (sample SAMEA2622331, study PRJEB7988) | marine metagenome | biome: marine biome (ENVO:00000447); feature: surface water layer (ENVO:00002042); material: "saline water (ENVO:00002010), including plankton (ENVO:xxxxxxxx)" | depth 5 m | reverse complement strand
TTGCCGATTTAGCACCAAAGGGGGTCAGTTCTATGTTGCCGTTGACAGAGCCACATGAAGTCACTGTCAAGGCTATAACCCCGTATCTTGTTGATGGCCCGGATACGCTTATAAAAAGTCGCCGAACACCAATTTGCCGTGTCCCACCGATTATTTTTGGCTCAATGCCGAACGATGGAGGCCACCTTTTGCTGACAGACGATGAACGTAACGAGTTGCTGACTCGTGAGCCAGCGTCAAGCAAATGGATTCGACCGTTTATGGGCGCTAGGGAGTTCCTGAACAATAGCTCTCGCTGGTGTCTTTGGTTAACCGAACTTCCCCCGGGCGAGTTGAAAGGCTCGCCAATGATCCGTTCGAGGGTGGATTCAGTGCGTGCAACTCGAGAATCCAGCAAGCGCGCAGCAACGCGAAAGCTCTCCAGCACGCCAGCCCTGTTTGGAGAAATTCGGCAACCAAGTTCCGATTATCTCATTGTGCCGAGCGTATCATCAGAACGTCGTCCATTCATTCCGGTGGGGATGATGCCGCCAGAAGTGGTCGCCAGCAACTTGTGCTTAGTGATTCCAGATGCTGCGTTATTCCACCATGGGGTTCTCTCCTCAACAATGCACATGGCCTGGGTGAGGACAGTGGCGGGACGCTTAAAGAGCGATTACCGTTATACAAACGAGATCGTCTACAACAACTTCCCCTGGCCAATCAACGCTATAGAGAAGCATAAGGAAAAGATTTCAACGACAGCTCAGGCTGTACTGGATGCCCGGGAAAAATTTCCAGATGCCACGCTAGCTGAACTTTACGATCCACTGAGTATGCCATCCGATCTGGTGAATGCCCACCGAGCTTTAGATCGCGCAGTCGATGCGGCTTACGTCCCAAGTGGTGGGAAACGTACCTGGGCAACTGAAGCAGAGCGAGTGGCCTTCCTGTTTGAGTTACATCAGAAATTGACTTCACTACTCCCGCAGGTGGATCCGGAAAAAAAACAGCGGCGCGAAGTCGCAAAGTAGGCAGGCTGGAAAGTGTTTATTACACCTGAGAAATTGGTGGAGATGAAATTCACCTATACAATATAGTCCTCAGGTAGTCATCTGTTACGACGAACTCGGGGTCTTTCCCAGTCAGCTCACGTGTCAGTGGGACAATCTTAGTTCTGACCCCCATTCCCCGATAATCAACGTAGCCATAGTCTCGTAGTACCTCCATCACGATGGTATTTCTTGGAGAGCGTTGTCCCGCTTTCATTTTTTCGACGGTCATTGAGTTCGGTAGGGCGCCAGGGCTAATCACTTCAAACCTGTCAGCATAGCTGGCGACCTCAATTTCTACGAAACTCGTCCAATCACGGTGGGCGAGGGCATTGACCAAAGATTCTCGAACGGCTTCAAGTGGATAAAACCATTGGGTCTGGCGCCGTAGCCCCGCATCAATCGAACTGCCCTCCTGAGAAATAAACGGCTCCATGGCATCCATAAACCGCTCTATAATGCCGCCATCAACCAACCGCCGTTCTCCGTTATCAGTATCCCAGCGACCTACCATAGGGCCGTCGATAATATCGTCCAATGCAGCTTGGTATTGCTTGTCAGTACTGCTGAAAGCCAACACTCTCAGGCCAGCCTGCTTAAGGTAGCGACGAGGGTTTTTTCCGAACAATACTAATCCAGCGATGGTGCAACAGACTGTGCCCGCTGCCTCAGTGAGAAAGCTCAAACCTAATAGCCTAGCTTGCCATTCATCGAGAGTTTGGGGCACGTCAGGGTCGCGAAGAATGTCTTTGATGTAGTTGGTTAACCGCGCGTCATCCAGGCTGTTTAAGTCAGTCCGGGGCACCGGCATGACTTCGGTATGTAACAAACCTCCTAACTCGAACAGTCGCATTTGTTGTTCTCTCGTAGCCTGTCGTGAAGTTGAGCCTACCCGCACATAAACTTCCTCCCGGCCACGATCACGCACTACATAAGGCTTGGAGATACCCATGGGAAAGCCGATGATAGCGACTGCCTTTCCATTATCCAGCCGAACCTCTTCGTAGAAAGGTAAAATCATCGGATGAATCTTCTCTTGAAATACGTTCATCACCCATTCTTCAAGATTATCCCGTTGGATGCCGGTTATCGTGCCATCGTCTTCCACACCCAACAGCAACCGGCCCCCCTGAAAGTTGGCCATAGCGGCCACTTCTTTCGCGAGTTGTTCCGGACGTATGTCATCGCGCTTGAACTCGACACCTGAGTTTTCACCGTTGGCGATTATCTCAAGTAATTCCGTCTTTAACATGGTGTTCTCCCGAGGCCCTCTTTCATGCGATTAGTAGGGCACTCAACTAAAACCGTATTTCTCGCGCCGCTGATTAAACGCGCTCTTACCGCCTTCCAAAATATCTGCCGCCAGTTTTTGCACTTCAGGCATATCAATAGCGCCTTGTTGATCAGGAATGATGCATCCCCTGTTGTCCTCAGCACTGAGCACGCCAATCCACTCAGCATCGCCAAACACAGGAATATTGGCGTTATGGGTGGCAAACAGGAACTGGCGGCTTAACTTTGCTCTCCGCAGCTCGGAGACAATGCGATCTGCAATAAAGGCATTGTCCAGGTTGTCTTCAGGCTGATCGAGAATAAGAGGGTCCTGGTTATCCAATAACAACAAGTGCAATACGGCCGTGCATTGCTGACCGGTGGACAAATCCTCGATCGGCCGGAACAAGGGTGCTTGGTCACCGTGGGTGACATTAAGCTCAATAGCCATGGTGTCGGGGATAACAAGCTCCTCCAGCTCCAGTAACTTGTGTTCTGGCAATCGGGTTAGCGCCCTCACTACGGTGTCTGTAATACCAAAACTAATGGTTAAATCGACCTCTCCTTGCCGAATAGTAGAGGCAAGATTGGCAGGCGAGAAATCGCCCTCAAGTACCCAGGCAAGGCGCTTAGCACCCACGCCCTCCAGATTGCATGCGGTCAGAAAATCGACCAATTGCTGGCGGTTGCCTTCGGATTTCAAACTTAACCTGACCTTCTCATCGAGCTTACGATTCAGACGCTTTACCGATTTCTGCATGGCACTGGCACGGCCACTGGTTTGTTGGTCTAGCTCCAATAATAGTTTTCTTCGTTGCTTGTAGAGTTCATCGATCTGTGCGTGTCGGTGTTGCAGTGTGGTTTGTTTCGGTCGAATCTGTGCAATTTGTTTGAGTAGGGTCTGGTATTCAGCGCCAATCTGCCGTCCGGTTTTACCCTGGCTGGTCGGTATCTCTTTAAATGCACTCTCCAATAGCTGCTCTTCCGAGCGCAATTTTTCCGCTAGCTTCTGCTGAACAGGCAGTAGCTTTTCTTCCGATGCAGAAACTTGTTTTTCCAATTGTGCAGCAGCTTGAGTCAATGAGGCTTTGAGTACATCCAATACGTCACGCTGCTGTTTTAGCAGATCGCTATGTGGCAAACCATCAAGACTCGCATCACTTAAGAAAACGGTATCTGGCAAGCTGTCCTTGAGGGTATCAACTGCGTCTTTGACTCGAGTCAGTTCTTCATTAACACGCCCATTTAGCTGCTTTTCCTTTTCCAGTTTTGGTATGATTCTTAGCTTCTCATCAATACCCAATTCCTGAAACTGTTTGGCCTGATCCAGCAACTTGGGTAAACGCTCAACTTCTTCTTCCATATCGCTCTTCTGGCCGAGGGCACGACGGATGGATTCGCGATTTTCTTTGAGCTTTGATATGACTTGTTCTATGGCGGCATCAAAGTTATCGTGATCGCCCTCCAGAAAACGTTCAATCAGCTGGTTCCGGCTTTGCTCATCACGGGTCATCTCATAAATTTCGTTCTGGCCATAGAGCTCTAGGCTGGGTAGCAAATCCGTGGGCTGATAGGGAGAAATATTGCCGCCAGCATCAACTACTGTAGGCTGGTTGCCATATTTTCGGCTCACGGTAAATTTCCGGCCATGCATAACCGCAGAGCGAACCACTACTTCGATCATGCCTTTTTCTCTGCCGAGGTTATTTTTCAATATGGATTCATGCTGAGCTTTTGCTGTCTTACCAAAAGGCTGTAATTCAAACGCATAGCGAATACACTCCAACAAGGTGGACTTACCTGTACCTCGCCCACCAATGACGGCATTCAGATGTTCGGACAGTTCGATATCTATGCCATCCAGATACCCGCCTGTGAAACGAATATTCTCAATGGCAGAGGCGTAGCTTTCTGGTTTGTCAGAATTTAGGCGCACTCTCGAACCTGCATCAAGAAAAGCTTGTTTGAATGAGGCAAAGCAGGGCCTGGTCATTTTAATTAGGCAGGAAGCGGCATCACGTTTGATCTCATCCGGGCTTGCCACATCCGAAGCATTGATGGCCGCCATCTCCCGCTCCCGACGATAATCGGCATTCTTGTTCAGGAAAACCTTGCGATAAAAGTCGTCATCTACACCCTTTAAGTCTTCAATTGATCCAGGGATTTGAGCCGCCAATAGTCCTTTGTGTTGCCAGACATGGTTCATCCGTCGCTTTAGCACACCATCATCATTCGTACTATGGGCCGCAAAAATAAACCCGCCCTTATCATTCACATAGTTGACAATATCGGCCGCAGATTTTTGCACTGGTGCTTGAGGCTGGGTTGTATCCACATCCAAGGCCCCCAAGTGCATCTTTAGCTGATCAGAAGAGGATGATTCATCAAACAAACAGACAAAATGTATTTTCTCGCTGGAGGCAACCTCAAAACCGGGAAATACAACAATGTCGTTCTGGTTAAACAAGCTTTTGATCTTCTCAAAGCCATTCACTGAGCCATGATCAGCCAAACCAATCACTTCAATACTCGCTTCCAATGCGGCACCTAGTAATTGTTGGTTATATTCATCCTCGGAAAGCGCTTGCTCCTGGCCACGGTATTGTATGTAGCCCGCTGGGTTAACCTGCAAGGCACATTTGAAGAACCGTGCTTTGGTATATGTGTGACTCTGGTTTAGATCAGCCATACGCACGTGCCTTTGTCGGGAATCTCAACTGGTATAACCAGTGCTGTCGTCAAATGTTCTTGGGTCTGGCTTGGGTACATAGTCTTACACCGCCATTTAGCCATTCATGAGTTTGAGTAGTAACAGGTCGCTGGCTTTGGCTACTGTGCTACCCGGATTATCGGCTGGATTCCATAGGAGTTTGTCGAGCGCTTTGATGTCTTCTAGCTGTGCCATGGAGCCGTTATTCCTTGTCTGCACTGGATTTGTGCGGTGTATTGCGATTGTGTTGGGCGGTGATGTATTGCTCCAGCTCACTCTGTTTGAATCGCCAAGAGTTACCCACCTTGAAGCCTGGCAACTCACCACTGGCAGCGAGACGGTAGATGGTGCGTTCATTGACCTTGAGATAGTCGGCCACGTCTTTAATGGTCAATACCTGGTCACTCATGACGAGGAATCTCGTAATTGGCGAAAAAGTTCATACGTGTCAATATATAGCATGTGGCAAGAAATGGAAACTCAGCCTCCAATTTGACAGCGGGGACATCCAGAGTGGCGCGAATTGCCGCCCTCGGGATTTCACATGACACCACCTACGAAAGATTCTTCAACGCATCGCTGATAGCTTCTTCCGGGGGCTCATCGTAGATCACAGTTGTACTGGCTGATTTATGACCAGCGACCTTCTGAGCCACCTTCAGCGACTTCTTCTGTTTGTGGATGATGTCCGTGATCACGGAGCGTCGGCCGCTATGGGAACTGGCCTTCTCGATGCCGGCCCAGCCTCTCAAGATCAGTGCCATGTGTTCTTGCAGCGTATTCGGGGAGTAGGCGACGCCCTTCTGGGTAATAAAAAGCGGATCCGTTGGTTTTGCATCAGGATGTTTTTCGAGTCGTACTGCTAAGTAGGCCGTCAAAGCGTCTCTTAGCGCCTCGTCTACGAGCGGTAGATCTCTGGATTTCCCGGATCGTTTCTTAACGGCGGGATAAAAGCGCTTGGGGTCAACTTCAACACCAGCATTTGCCAGATCGACGATCTGCGCGACGACCTGGTCAAAGGCTTCGACGGAGAAACTCACTGTTCGCCGGGTGTATTGGGGTGCCGATCGACCCATGGCATTGGCGCCCTTGGTATAGGCAGCGGGCAGTGACATCACCTTGTACAGCGTAAACCCGGGCGGCGATTTCTTCAGGCGGGCGACCTCCTTGATCTGGAGCAGGGCGATCTCCTGGGCGCGCAGGCCGAGTTTCGCGCTGATCTGCATGATCGCAGAATTCTTTTCTGGATGACGGTGGTCCCGAATAACCTCGAAGACGCGTTGCCATTCCTCGGGAGTAGGGACGCGTGCCTGGCCTGATTTCGGCATGAGAAGGGCCCTTTGATAATCCGTAATAATGTTATTAAAACGGATTAAAGCCCATCATCCACTATCATTGGCTGGCAGCAGAGTCCTGAGAGTTCAACGCCGCCGACACGGGCAGCTTTGTAGCGAAGGCGAAGCCACAGCGGAAAAACTGTCGCAGTGCTCGGCCTTTTTAACCCTGAGTTGAGAATGCCTCATGGTAAGATACTTCTCCTTGCGGGACCTCGCCGGAAAACGACAGCCCCTGAAAATACTCAGCGAGCACACCGGGAAAAACCAGCCCATCTACAACCTTGAATCCGAAACGGCCATAATAGTCAGGATAACCAAGCACTACGCAGCCACTTGCACTCATTGCCTTAAGGGCGGCAAGAGAGCTTTCCATTAACTTAGATCCCACACCGCGTCCTTGAAGCTCAGGAAGAACAGATATTGGTCCAAGACCAAACCAGCCGGTTGCGCCGGTTGATAAAGTGACGGGGGAAATTGCAACATGGCCAATAAACTCTCCGTCAACTTTAGCCACACGAGAGATCGTTAACGCTGCCGCACGACGAAGAGCTTCAACAATGAACTGCTCTGTATGATCCGTATGGGGAGCATTTAAGAATGCCTCCGCTGTAACTTCATGTATTCGCGCCGCATCATTAATGCTTTCGTTGCTAGTTCGAATATCCATGCTCGACCTCATTGAAGAGTTAACGCTTGCAGTTGCGGATATGGAGCACAACGCAGTAACCGAGCCACCCACGCTTGTTAGTCGGATGGTTCATCATAAACCAATTTCCTAAGCAACTTAGTTGCTTTTAGCAACAAGAAACAAGCTATCGTTGCGACAACGATTGGCAAAAGTCCAACGAGGGCTAAACCTGGATGTACAGCTAGAATACCGATACATAGCTGCAAAACGGCAGGTATTGGGATAGTGGCCGGGACGGATATTGTTGGAGTCAAAAACAGCGCGAGACTGACTGACTTCGCTAGCAGCCTTAAATTAGTCTCCTGAATCTTCGCGCATCTCCTTAACAGATACACAATCGCAATCAAACTGACCAGTGCGTATCCAATGACGAGGAGTACCACTGCGATCATCACGAATCCGCCTAACACTTCAAGCAGTGTCCGCTGTTAAGCGATCCCGGCGCGAAGAGCCCTTGCTGCCTTGATTTGTTATGTGCCCTACCCAACAAAACTACCTACTTTTAGAACCACCAACGTGAAAACAAATGCAACAGGAACCGCCGCTGCAGCTAGAAACAATGATGGTATAACGTACGCCTTGAACCCTAGCAACTTAGTGCCTCGACCTAGACCGATGAAGCCGTAGACGATCAGAGCGAAACCAACCAATAAGAGAACGGGGACCGGTATGTACTTCCAAAGCTCTGAAACTAAACCATAGCTGGGAGAACCTGCCACTAGAACTGCGAATGTAGGGAAGAGGCTGGCGATACTAACCAATATTATCGCAAACCGGTACGGCCTCTTGGTTGAATTTCTCATGGGAGTTGTCCTAGCACATAAAGGCTTGATACACCTACTCCCATCAGGAGTGTTGGATCACGTTAGTGTAGACGATAGCCCTTAACTGGCGGAAGCAGCGGTTTAGCTATACCGTACCGATCGTCCGCTCCGTAGCGACTCCTGTCATTCACGACTGCCAACTCTCCCAGCAGAAGAAAGCTTCCATTGACGTTCCAGGCATCCCTTGCCATGTTTAGTCAATCTCGTGGCTACTTTCAGTAGCATGTAGGTAGCGGCCTGTCCGCATTTGTAATCAACCCATCGGGTAACTCACCCGATGGGCGATGTTGCTCGGTGGCTATCCGAAAGGAGCACTACTATGAGCGATATCAGTAAAACGGTCGGTTTGGTCCGCCCGGTCAGTGGCGATGGTCGGTTCCCGATACTGGGGTTTTTGAATCCCGTGCTCATCGATGATGAGTTGTGGGAGTTGACGCAGAACCCCGACAACCCGAGCCTGGCCTCACTGGTAAACAAAGCTGCGGAAGCAGTTGATATATTCGCCAAAGAGGTCGAACACGCGGATTTTACGATTCTCGTGTCGAGCTGCAAAGGTCTTGTCGCCGTCACCGTGCGGGTGTCTTGGGAGGAGGCAAGCAAGCGTGTCAAGATCGCGCCGCTCAATCCCCCGCCGTGGTCGTCGAGCAGCGTAAGGACATACGATGTCCAGCACTGATCAACAGACCCCGGAAGCCGAACGGCAGGCACTGGACAAAGCTCGATTAGAACTGGAGATCGCAAGGCTCAGGCTGGAGATCAAAGGGGACCATCGACGATGGAAAGCTGAGTTTATGTTAAAAGCCATTGCCCTGACGGGCACCATTGCGGGCTCTACCATTGCCTGGATTGTTCAACAGGTAACACGCTGTGGAGGTTGATGTCGTGAAGTCAGACAGGGACCAACTGCTCACGGGCCGCGATTATGCGGTCATTGTAGTGGGGGCATCCTGTGTGGCGGCAACCATCGTTATGCTCAGTCAGTTAATTTTTGGTTGAGATTCCCGGCTGCAAGCCGACCCGACAAGGAGCCTCCGGGCTCCTTGTTTTCAACAAACTCCCGGAACCGGACTCTACTCGGGTGTGGTCAACGCCATCAGCTGTTCAACCGACCTCGGAGTCAACACAATTTCACCCTGTACGTTTGACGCACCAGCCATCAGCTGGATCAGTTTTGCGGTGATGGACGCCAGCTCTTGCGCGGATGCGTACCGTAGTCGCATCTGCGGGCGCCACGCTTGATCGACTAAGGGCGTTAATTCCACCGGGACACCGAAGATGTCCGCCATCGACGACGCAAAGGCTTGCTCTCCAGGGTGTAGCGGCAGGGATTCCTCGTTATTCTTTGGTGCTTTGGGATCCTTCGATGGCGAACCAGATTGAATCAGGGTATAGAGTTCAGCGATCGGCATCGGGTTGCGCAGGTAGCGTTTTGCGTAGCGTATCTGCTGTTTTTCATTGGGCAGCGAGGCAATGGCCTTGGCGGCGGTTTCGGGGAGCTGGCCGCGCCGGGTCAGGTTTATCAGGTGGGGACACAGCTTTTCCAGTAGTGCCAGGCGGTTGGCCAGTGTCGGCCTGCCAATGCGCAGGGCGGCCGCCATGTCGGTTACAGTGGGGATACTTTCCGCAAACCGTTGCCGCGCCCTCACCACCGCCTCGGCATATTCAATGGCTGTCACCGGATAGCCGGCGATTTTCGCTTCCTCGTAAGCATGCTGAATGGCATAGAACACAGCATCCGCATCGCTTGCGTCAATCAGGCTGACTTTCGCCCAGCGCGTATAGGCGTTTTCTTCGATATGGGCATTGAGCGTCTCCCAGCCTGTCAGCACTTCTATATCTTTGCCCGACCCTGGGTCTGGCGCTTCCACAACCCGTGCCAGGACGCGGCCCACGGGTTCTTTGCGGCTCAGGGCGGATTCGTTCAGAGCGCGACGCTGCTCGTCGGTAAAAGGTATCTCCAGAGCAAAGTCCGCCTTGTAAAGCCGTCGGCGCTCGACGTCTTCCACATCCACAGACAATTGGCGCTGCAGTATCTGCCGAGCGGCCCGGTTGGTTTGACCCTGGTGTTTCATCCCGCCCTCCTGCGTTCCTCAAGGAACACTATAGCAGGATTTTCTCCCCTACCGCCACGACGGCCTTGGAAAGGACTGGCTGGGAGACCCCGGATCATCGCGCTGGTATGGCCCTGGTACATAACCTTCCATTGACAGCTAACCGCCATCATTCGATCTTAAAACCACTTGACCGCTGCCCCTGGCAGCATTGAGTGGCGGTTTGTCCGCATTACCCGTTGGGGCCTTGCCCCACGGGAGTAGGCTTCAGCGGATCATTCAACGTGAAGGAGATTGATCCATGTCTATACAGCAGAGGGTTGTTGTCTATGTCCCCACACCGGTTCGCATTGAGGAGATACACGAGCGTCCGCCGATCACCCGCAGCATTGTGCGTGAGGATCAGCGTCTCGGCTTTTTCCCCAAGTATGCCGGAGAGTACTTCCTGCAGTTGGAAGCGATGATTTTCCAGACCATGGACCGGCTGTGCCCCGACTATAACGGTGGCATGTGGACCATGTGGGAGCTTTCCAATGGCGGTTGTTACCTGTCTCCGGCGCTGCCGGACGATCAGGTCCGGATGGTCTGTGAGGGCAATTGCTTCGAAGGCAAACTGTCCACCGATGCCGCGGGTATTGTGGTCAGCCTGGTGGCGATCAACCACCTCGCCTGGTCCGTGCCGGATCCTGAGCACTTCAACACGCTGTTCTACGCCCTGCGGGACTGGGCCATCGAGCACCCGGAAAGCGAGCACATCCTACGCGCCATCGACTGAAGCCTCTACTGCCCCGGATCCCCGGGGCAGGTTTTTTCCCCTGCCGGATCTTCCCGGTCATTTTCCGCACACCTGACCCCGTCTGGCCACGGAGTGTTAAACTGTCGGCCCATGCCCCGCATCCTTCCCTTCACGCGCCCCCGCCGCTGGCGATTCTTGTCTTCCCGCACCCTGCTGGCGCTCTTTATCGTCGGTAGCGTGGCGCAGTACCTGGTACAGGGTAACGTGACCTGGGTCACTGCCAGTTTGCGCTGGGCTGACCAGATGGTCAGTCAACAAGTCGCTTCGGTCCGTTTACCGACCGGTACCGATAGCCCCGTGCAATCGGTCGAGGCCACATTGGAGCTGGCGCTTGCCAGCGCGCGCAACGGTCTTTCAGCACTCCAGGCCAGTACCACCGCTATCGCGGACACCGCGCTCGATAAGCCCGTTCATTCCGCCTCGGATTACGACTTGTCGGGCACAGTGGTCCGTATTGCCGATGGCGATACGCTGACCCTGCTGGATGCGACCAACACCCAGCACAAGATCCGGCTGCACGGGATCGATACGCCAGAGCGTCGCCAGCCTTACGGTAATGCCGCCAGGGAAGCGCTGGAGGCGCTCGTAGCCGGCCAACACATCGGCGTGGTTGTTCAGGACACCGACCGTTATGGTCGCACTGTCGGTACCGTCTACCGCAACGGCCTGAACGTCAATCTCACGCTGGTCGAGAAAGGCTGGGCCTGGTGGTATGAACGCTACGCCCGCAATGACCGCGAATTGGCCCAGGCGCAGCGCGAGGCCCGAGCTGCACGACGCGGCCTGTGGCAGGACAGTCATCCTATCGCCCCCTGGGAATGGCGGCGTTTGCATTGATCCGGGTCTAGCAAACTCTTCGCGCTACAGCGCCCGTTGCACTGAATGTACGGTGCTCCCTGTGAAGCAGTCTGGTATCGGCTCGCCTTACGTTGTAAGAACCCTTCCATTGACAGATTTTCCGACTTCCACGAAGGTTAATGTCACTTAGTCGCTGCTCACAGCAGCATTAAGTAGCGGACTTTCCGCATCTCCCGTTGGGGTATCGTACCCCCCACGGGACGAGGCTCTGGCGGATCATTAACCAGCAAGGAGATGGATCCATGGCAACTCATATGAACGTGTATGTCGTCGAGGAGTTTGAGGCTGGCGGTGAGCAGCGCAAAAACTACACCCAGGTGGGGAAACTGTTTCGCCACAACAAGGGTGAGGGATTTAACCTGCTTATCCAGCCTGGAATAGCGGTCAGCGGTGAGCTGGTCGTCTTCCCCCCTAAACCCAAAGACGATAACCCGGACGCCTAGTCCAGAGCCTACGAAGACCACCTGCGCAAGCCGGTGGTCTTCGTTCTAACAACAACGCCGCAAGGCATCCTCCCAACGGGATTCGTCCCGTTGGGCGCATCTCGGGAGATATTTTCAAGGTGCGAAACAATGGAGACTTTGCAATACGCCTCGAAAGAGGCTGTGATCAAGGCCGCGATTGGCTTTCTGGAGGAGAACGGACGGACCTATGGCGAGGCGCTCACCAGCCCGAGCAGAACCGCGGAGTATTTGCGGTTGCGGATTGGTGCCAGTGAGCGTGAGGTGTTTACGGTGATCTACCTCAACAATCAGCACCAGATCATCGCGACCGATGACATGTTCCACGGCACGATCGACGGGGCTGCGGTGTACCCGAGGGAAGTGGCCCGCCGCGCGCTGGAGCACAACGCGGCGGCGGCAATTTTCGGGCACAACCATCCCAGTGGGGTGACCGAGCCCAGTGCCGCAGATCGCCGGATCACCGAACGGCTTCAGTCCGGTCTGGGCCTGCTCGATATTCGGGTGCTGGATCACCTCATCGTCACTGAGGGCGCAAGCTACTCCTTCGCAGAGCACGGTCTACTCTGAGATCGCAAACGGCGAATGATATATAACCTTCAAGGGAATCCAGCCGGATTCCCTTTTTTCCGTCTGCCTCAACCACTCAAGATTCGTCCTGGACGTAGCCGGGAGCCGAAAACGCTACCTGCACACCGCCGTCCCATTCGAGGGTAACCAGTGCTCCGCAGTCGCTACAAACGCCGGCATCACCTTCGTGCGTGTCGTCTTCATGGTGTACCTCGCCCCGGTGCCCGCACGCTGGACAGCGATAGACGTACAGGACCGACTGATCCTTGTCATCAGATTTCGAACGATTTGCCGCCATACTGCCATCCCGTCTGGTCGCTGTATGTTTTGAGTCTTCACTCTCCCAAGTGGCTCAGTGCATCGAAGTGCGTGACACTTGTCCCTTACTGAAGCGAGTGAGCGAATTGCTACCGCTCTGTTCAGCGCTTACTCCACGCCACACCGACTATGGTGTAGATTGTGCCAAGAATGTCCGGGTGGATTCACTGAGATTCGCCAGTTCGTCGGATTCAAGCAAACCGTGAGCGTGCAGCATGGCGAGCTGGGTGAGCATCTTCGAGCGTGAGCATCCATCAAAGATCCGCACCAGTTCAGCATCATGATGGAAGAAATCATTCACCGCAAAGTGGTCTTTGGCTGCGAAGTCCTGCTGTGAGTCGCCTCGCGGTTGCGCGTCGTTAAACGACAGTACCGCGAGTGTGTACAGGAAGCCCAGCGCGCCCCATTCGGCAAGCGCCGCGGGCTCGCTATCTGCTCCGTCCCCGGCAAAAACAAGATCGGCGCGTACGGCAATGTTCTCGCCGTCCAGGCCGACCTCAGTGTGCGTATCAATCACCCGGGAGGGGACCAGGGTCCCTGTTTCCAAAAGGTAGCGCCAGGCGGGTTGCGTGGTGTTATCCATGGCCGTCAGTGACCGTTATCGTGCTGTATCGCGACAGTGTACTACTGGCGTTCCAGATTGAGTTCATCCCATAGCCAGCTGAAATCATAGCTTGCGTCCGGGCCGCGATCACTGGTGTTCTCGAGGTGTTTGAGCCAGCTGATGACCTCATTGTGTAACGAGGGGTCTGCTGCGCACTGGCGCGGGCTCAGGCCCTTGAGCATGGGAATGGGCTCGTCCAGTGTCTTGCGGTAGTGGTTGGTCAACTGGGCTGTGATCGCCGCCTGTACCTCGACGGGGATGTCGGCGGCGGGCATCGGCATATCGTCGTAATCCTCCATCAGCGCCATATTTTCGTGGACGGTCAGGGGCGACCCCACAAGGTCACCGAGCAGCGCGGCCAGTAGCGCGGTGCCCCGTTCAGCCCGGGCGGTCGAGTTGGTGTCCAGTTCCAGGGCGTTATCGTCCAGTGCGATATGCCCCAACACGCTCACGCGCTCGCCAACGTCGATGTCCTGGTAGGGCTCGGGGAACCAGGTCCAGGACAGGGCCTCCGCCTCTCTGTGCAATACTGGCGACGCGTCGAGTGCGCGCAGAACGGCCTTGCGAGAGCCCTGCAGGGGGAATCGCACACTGGTGGGTGCGATGGGCTCGTCATCCATGTTCCGCAGGGTTGGGGACGGCCCCGTGGTCTGTAGATAGACATCCATGGCCCAGATCAGGAAGGCCACCCCGGCGAGTTCCGATTCCTGTGTGTGGCGGATGATGTCGTCGAGATCATCGGGTAGACGCTCGATCTCTCCCTGCTCAACCAGCTGTTGCATCAATTGCTGCGTTTCCGCCGGAATGGCAGAGAGTACCCCCTGGATACGGGCAGCCAGCTCCGGGGGCAAAGGCAGCATGGCGCCGCTGAACGTGGGGGTTGCCCCCGTGTACAGCACGCGGGCCACCAGCCCATCCCATTGGTGAAGACTCTCGGTCGCTGCTTTCTCTTTGACGCGTATCGGCTCGTCCCGGCTGCCATAGGGGCGTATATCAGCGTAAGCCCCGGGTTTCACTGCGGTGACTTCCCAGAATCGTAGTTCGGATGCACCGAGGGCCTGCAGGTATCGACGACCCGCGGGGCCTTCCCGCCACCCGCGGTGTGCGAGGTAGGCCTCGATCAGATTGTGCGGTTCGTTATCCCACGGGACGGTGGCATATTCCTCAAAGCTGAAGCCAATGACCATGTGGCTGTAGGGTCCTGCGTAGAAGAAATCCTCCAACGCCTCGAAACTCACTTCGAGCTTTTCTGCCAGCGGACCAAGTAAATCCTCCTGGACCTGGTCCCATCGCCCCGACCACTCATCATTTGGCCCGGTATAGGCCATGAGATGTTTGATGGCCTTGTCGATCTCCCTGCGGGATTTACGTTCACTCATGCGGTGCTGTGCTCAATCGTCATTAGGGAAAAAAGGGATCGCGCATCCAGCCGACAATGATGGCGAGATCTTCACTGTCCAGCGTGCGGACCGCATCGACCAAACCCAGTGGTGCCTGGTCACTGCCGCACCAGACATTGCGGAAAAACGCGGCCATGATCCGCTCACCGTGGGAGAAGACCCCCATGGCCTGCTCCAGGCCGGGTTCATCGAGACAGCGGGCTTCCCAATCCCAGTAGCGGGTCAAGTAGCTGTAGGGTGTTATCAGGTCCCGAAAACGCCGCTGCTCCGGTGATAACTGGAAGTCGCCTCGACTGACCGTCATTGGCAGCATCCCGTTGTGTTGGCCGTAGGCAGTGGCCTTCGCCTGTGGCAGTAGGTACGTTCAACCATCGTAATACGCTTCGCTCCTTGTGCGTGGTGTGTCGCTCGCGTCATCGTTTGCATTATACCGGGATCGGTTGGATCGTTGCCCGCGCGCACTGTGCATCGGGATCAAAAAAGGCCACCCGGAGGTGGCCAAGGTGCGAGCCGGTATTGATTTAGAAGACGGCGGGTAGCCAGGTCGCCCGCGGATCATCCGCGGCGTAGTCCTCGGCAAAGGCCTGCTGTAGTGACTCGATAACCTCGCCCTTGCGCTTGCCCTGCTGGCTCTCGGCCCAGAAGTCCCCCAGCACCGGCCCGAAAGTGTCGCGTAACTGATCAATCGTCATGCGCTTGAAGTAGTGCTCGCCAGTCGGCTGCCAGTATTCCCGAAAGCCCGGCACCAGCTGATCCACCAGCGCGTCCCGCGCCACGCTGGCCCCCCGGGGGCCAAGCTCTAATAGCATTGCTGTGCAGTAGGTCACCAGTTTGTCTTTGTCCCGCTTGGCCAGCGCGCAAAACGCCGCTAATCGGGCCGCCTCGTCGTCCTCGGCTAGCCAGGCGGTATTGAGTGCCTCTCGCGCCAGGCACAGAACTTCTGCGGCGGGGCTGTCCTCGGTATCGTCCTGCTCCGATGCGCAGGGGACCTCACTGTAGCTGGCGTTGCAGTAAATGCGTCCCTCCCAACTGCGACCGGTCAGGACCTGGATACACAAACCATAATGCAACAGATCACTCGCCAGTTTGGGATGCTTCAGGAGAGTCAGTTTGGTGATCTGCCGCCGGTGGGCGGCCAGGTCACTCACGAGCGCCTGGGACAGGGGCTTTTCGGTCGTTGCAGTGCTATCACAGTCTTCTCCGGCGCCTGGCTCATCAGCACCAGGTTGGCCGTCCTTTACTGTTTTGGGGATATCCTGCGGTCGCGCCCATCCTCCCAGCACCTCCAGTTCGCCCCGCCAGTTGAGGGTCACCACCACACCGGCATAGTGGCGCTGCGCCTCGGTGAAGCCGCCGTAGGTCTGTTCTATTTCGTCTTCCAGCTGCCACAGGGCTTCATTGGCGTGATCGATGGCCTCAAACAGCGCGTCCTCGCTGTCAAACCCATCGGGCAATGGCGCGTCGGCATCGAGCGCCTCCAGCTCAGCCACGCACAGCGCCAGTCGCTCGCGTTCGCTGGCCTTATCAGGGGGGACATCGATCAGCGCGGCCGGCAATCGTATCAGTCCAGTGGTCAGGGACTCACGGTCGAGGCCGTGTACGACCCAGGCCCACTCGCCGCCTTTTTCCAGCTGACGGGCGGTACGACGCAGCTTCTCCAATGCCAGTCGCTCGACCAGTTCTGTGTCTGAGAGATAGACTTTCTCCTGGAACAGGTCGCGCTCCACTGCGCCACCGGCTAGCTCATAGGCCTTGATACCGACAAAGGCACCGATGCCTTGCCCCATCTCGATGGCTTCACCAATCAGCCAACGGCGGATCGCATAGGCCGAACAGTGTTCACCCAGCGCCTGGTAACAGGCCAGCTGCCGCGTGGGGTCGTCCACCAGCGCGAAGGCCTGTACGTCCTCCAGCGTTAGTCGGCCTTTGCGGTAGTCGCTTATAATGGACTTGGCCACCCGCCCGAGTTTGAGTAGTTTGCGGACGCGGGCCTCCGTGAGCCCAAAGCGCAGCGCAATGTCGGCCTCACTCAATCCCTGCCGCGCCAGCTCGGCAAAAGCCTGTACCTGATCGGCCGGGTGCATGGCCTCTCGCTGGAAGTTTTCGGCGAGCGACAGGGCGGTCGCGGCGTCCCCGGCGCCGCGCACTGCACAGGGTACCGGGTGGTCACCGGGTAGCTGCCCTGTCTTTGCCAGACCCTGCAACGCCTTCAAGCGCCGCCCGCCGGCGATGACTGCAAAGTGGTCTCCCTCTGGCACCACCACCAGGTTTTGCAATACCCCCTCAGCCGCAATGCTCGCCATCAGGGCGTCGTGGGTCTCGCGGTTGGCTTTAGCCACCCGCACGTTGTGCCGACTGGCCACCAGCCGGTCCAGCGTAATCATTTCAATAGACATAATCGGTTCCTCGCACTTGGATTTGGTTTTTGGGTCGCCCAACCCCCATCCCTCTGGGGGCGAGAAGCCCCCAACCGTGCGAGGTACGAGCACCCGCAGCCGGCTGTGGCGGCGCTAGGCAGGGGGAACCACCCGCCTTGCAGAGAGCGAGCAGCCATCAGGATGCGAACGCGCGAAAGGTGGGGGATGCCTGGTGCAAGCCAGAACGGATGCCAGGCTAAAACCTCCCCCAGAGGGATAAAACAATACGCAGGCGCTTGCGCCCGCCACGGTCGTTGCTTGATAGACCCGCTTCGGCCCAGGGAGCGCAGTGCGCAGGCAATGGTAATGCTCGTAAAGTGCCGAACCGCGTCAGGCATGCGACAGGTCTGTCTCGCAGGGAAGCCGTGGCCGAGAAAGCGGAATCTCCAGTCCATGCGGGCGTTCAGGGCGCCGCCGAAGTCCCATTGAGGCGCCTGCCGCACACTGACGTGATGACGGCGGTTCAATGGCGCAAAGAGAAACAAGCAGTGGCATCAGGGATAGCTTCGCTCACCCCGCCCGGCTACTGTTCCGCGGTGTCCCGGATCCAGTGCCCCTGTTCCCAGCGCACCCGCACCCGGGCGCGCTCCCTGAACACTGCCAGTGGTAGTGAACTGTACTCGCCCAGGGAGGGGCCGTGCACCACCTGAAACTCGACGCGGGTCCGGGATGTACTGGTCGGATTCGTCAGAGCATCGACCCGCAATACCTGCCACTGGAAGCCGGTGAGCCCATTGCTGTAATAAGACCCCGGCAGCACGGCGTCGTCTGTGGTAACCCCGTCGCGGGCATGTTCTCCGGCCAGCTCGAACAATTCACATAGATCTTCCGGTGAGACGTCCACAAACAGATCCAGCTTCTGTAACGCCCAGGCCATGTCCTCGTGGGTGACGTGTTGGCCCGTGGGGTCCCGGGTGAGTGTCGCTGCAGTGTGTGCCGGTGCCCCGATGTGCGAGAGGTAGGCGGGGTAGCGGCGGTGGCGGAACCAGATGTTAAAGGCGAGCGCGACGACAACCATCAGCAGGGCATTGTAGAGAATGGGGCTGAGCAGATAATCGTAACCCAGCGCCCGGACCTGCTCTCCACCCACCACGGCGGCCAGCGCCGCGGCTCCTCCCGGTGGGTGCAGACAACGCAGGTAGTGCATGACCAGCACGGCGCCACCGACGGCGCAGGCTGCGGCCAGGGCGAGGTGAGGAATAAAACGGGCGCAACTGACACCGATCGCGGCGGACACACTGTAGCCCAGTAGTACGGGCCAGGGCTGAGACAGCGGACCGTGGGGTATGGCGAACAGCAACACGGTAGATGCACCGATAGAAGTGGCGATGAGGACACCGGCCTCACCCCACAGTTGGGGGGCGAGCAGACACAGGCAGAGTATCCCGACAAAAGCTCCCACAGCGGAGAGCCACTTTTCCCGGTGGGAGGTATTACGAGGGCCCAGGCCAAGGAAACTGGCCACCTCTGCCTGTAATCCTGTGTGGCGTCTATCCTGCCGATCTGGCTGGGGTGGATTCATGGAGACCGAATGCTTCGACAAAAAAAGTGCCAGTCTAACGCCCTGACCAAATCAGAAAAAGCGGTTAGTTCCGCTAAGCTTAATCGGTAGAAAAGGTTTAGCTGCGGCCAGGTGACTGATCTCGAGATGCTGGCGTTGATCACCCTTCAATATCTATGCATCCGAGTGCCGCGACGAATGACGAAGACAAACTACCGCCATTCCAGCGTGAGTTGCTTGTCGAGCCAGATCTGTTCGAGCTTATAAAATATCTCGCTGAGCTCAGAGGGAGGGCAGGGGATGCCCTGTGCATCAATACAATCCTGAAACTGGAGAGCGCAACGGGTCATCGCTTTATCCTGGCGGACGATCAAGCCATGTAGGCTGGCGTAATGACCGGCAAACTCAATGTCAACATTCACGCTTTCTCCCCGCTCACCGATCGGGTTAAACGACTCAATGAACATGCCCGTGAGTGAGATGTCTTCGGCGGTAACCCGCTGCTCGGATTCTCCGGACAGGACGGTCACCCGCAGATCATCCGCTGCTGTGCCCCGAACACTGTTCAGGGGGTGTCGCCAGCTGGATCGTCGGTTGGCGCTCTCATCCAGGTGTTGCTTGAGAAAATCGATGAGGAGTGGAACATCCGAGGTGTCAATATCGGCGGTACTGCCAAGTGTGACTTTGAACTGAATGCCCGTGTCCTTATCGGACACGGCGATGTCGCCGAACTTGATGGTTTCCACAAGGCTCTCCCTTACATCCGGCGGTTACCGAATGACGATTATCATCTCCTCGGCCAATACGTTTGGATCATGGCCGTATCCTGAATACCCGTAATCGGGCGCTACTGAAACAGTGATAGTTCCTTGAACGATGCGCTCGTCAAGGAACTGCGGCCTGTTATAACAGAGAGATTTCTCGGTTGGAAATGTAATTCAGATTGGCGTGAAGATATCGGAAAGCAATCACAAAAATACGGCTCAACTCGGTACTAGCGTACCAATGATCCGTTCAATGGCCCCGAGACCACGGCCCATCAGATAGAGAAATCAATAACCGTAGAGATAGTGATGTGAGGGGCGTTGGCAACGTTTGCGAAACGATCTTGTTGCCTGACCACTCGCCAGGAGATGAAAAAAGTCGTGATGGTGTGCGGGGGAGGGCAGAAGTCACCGGCCACGGATCCGTGGCTGGTGACTGCAATGGACCTTACTCGCCCTGGGTAGGAGCGATCGCTTTGGGAGCCGCGGTCTTCGGTGCGGCTTTACGTTTCGCGGCGGCTTTGCGCTTTGCCGGAGCACGTTTCTTCGCAGCGGCGGGCTTGGCAGCAGGCGCCTTCTGCTTAGCCACTTTTTGCTTCGCGACTTTCTTGGCCGCAGGCTTCTTGGCGGCAGCAGTCTTCTTAGCAGCCGGCTTGCGTTTGGCCGGCGCTTTCTTCCTGGCAGCTTTGGTCACTGCACGCTGAACGCCAGAAATCGCCTTCTCGACGGCCTTGTGCTCGCGCAGCAGATTCTTGGCGGCGGCAATACCAGCATTGATGTCACGCTTAGCATCGTTGGCGGCTTTCAGGTCGACTTTCAGGGCCGCGAGCTCATCACGCAATTTGGCGACTTTGGCTTTGTTGGCTGCGGTCGGACGCGCTTTGGCGGCAGCGCGCGCTTTGGTTGCTCGGGTTGTGGCCGCTGCAACCTTCTTGCGCAGCGCAGCGGTTCTCTTTTGTTGGGCCGCCAGCGCTTTGGTGCCTGCTTTAGCATCTGATTCGATCGCTTTGCCGAGCTTGGCGCGCAGTGCTTCGATCTCTTTTACCAGCGCGTTTGTGGTGTCGCTCATGTGAACTCCATTGTCCATTGATTAAAAACCGCGCAATTATGTCGATTTGAATTCAATTTATCTACCGGTAGCACTGAGATATACAAGGAACTAGTACCGCTCGGAACTCAATGCCGTTGGAAGACGGTGACGACGTGCTCGATGAGTGCGCACGGATACTCCGGCTCCCAGAACATAAGCGGACGTGATTCTCCGCTCAGTGGGTTTAA
>CETF01001352.1_pt1 | contig 21206 bp, 25 predicted proteins | sample 326991 | NCBI WGS metagenome assembly CETF01 (sample SAMEA2622331, study PRJEB7988) | marine metagenome | biome: marine biome (ENVO:00000447); feature: surface water layer (ENVO:00002042); material: "saline water (ENVO:00002010), including plankton (ENVO:xxxxxxxx)" | depth 5 m | reverse complement strand
CTCTACGGGTAGAGAGCAACACGAATGGTATTGTTCATTCTGTAAGAATAGAAGAGTATCTTCTAAATATCCTTACAAGCGAAGTGTGGAGGTGACGGCATGAGTGACGAAAACAGAATACTTGAAAAATTTATATGTGTCACTTGCCAAAAACATAAACCACTGTATGTATTACAATACGATGGTTGCGAGTACACTGCTTGTGAACGATGCGCTCAACATTACTATGGCTTGGAGGTGACGGAGTGAAGTGCATACCAAAGAAGAACAGTCGTGCAATTTCTTATTCAAGCCAAGTTGATTGGTCGTTGGACATTGACTGTGATACTTGCAGAAGTCGAACATCAATGTGTAGAGTCAAGGTGACGATGGATGAGATGGAAGATTGGATTGCTGAACGAAATGTGGAGGTGACGGCGTGAAGAAATATAAGAATAAACATACTAATGTAATTGTAACTTTGAAAGGCGATAAGATGGTTAGCGGTAGCAAAGTCTACATGTTAGAGAAAGAGAATGGTGACATAGACAATTGGAGTGAAGAATTGTTTTTACTTCATTGGGAGGCGATACCGTGAGTGAAGAATGTGCGGCTTGTTCGGGTGACGAATGTGAGTATGAAGATATGTGTCAAGAATGTAAAGAAGAAGTGGATGGATTACTTGATGATATTTATTGGATAGCAACGGGTGAATTATGATGAAAGAAGAAACAGTAACTACAGATGTAGATGACGATATGAGAAACTATGAGATAAAGTTAGACGGTGAGTTCCATACTGTAGTAATGGAAATATCCATTTGGGATTATGGAATCAACTGTCCGACATGTGGAAAAAATAACAATAAAAATAAAATGTATTTGTTAAGTAACGGACAGTATCTTTACAAAGGGGTGTGCTGTGGCATGTTCGGACTGTGTGAGGTCAAAGGTGAGGACAATGAATTGGCAACCAACAACTGAAATGATAACTTGGGGAAATGAACATTTGGCGGCTATACCCGTTGATGGTGTATGGTCACCGGAGGGTAGCGGAGTACAATATAGAAAGATGGGTGAGAAAACTTTTGCACTTATGTTTATGTACAATCATCCCGAATGTGAAGTCCACCATGAAAGATATAGAGAACTGATGTCAGCCTGTGGGTATGAGGTTCAAGAAGGAGATGGAGTCCAAAAGATTACTCCACCACTCGACCCTATGGAAAGAATGCAACAAGAGTTTGAGATGAAACAAGAGCAAGCGAGAGGATGGTTATGTCCTTCTTGCGAGTACCCTCTTGCTAACTGTGAGTTAGACGAAAGAACCGATGTATTCGTAGAAACAATAGACGCAGAACTTACCGGGGGCGACAGCACTGAAATAGAAATTTGGAGTTGTAATATTAGTTGTACTCAATGCGGGGAAGAAATAAAAATGAATCCCGATGATTACCACTTGCTCGCAGGTGATGAGTATTACATGCGTTGGCGTGTTGATGATAGTCACCAATTCATGGCTCTTACAAGAGGGCAGATGAAAGAGATGCAAGACGCAGGTGTGTTGAATGGAGAAGTTCTTGGAAGTGTCTACGAAGATAAGAAAGTGCCACCGTGGATGTGGGGCATATATGCTATCAAGAGAAACTTAACCAAGAGTGAAGAAGAATAAAAATGGAGGTGAGAAATGATGGATGATTACAGTTGGGTTACAGATGAAATGTTTGATGATGCTTTGATGGAAATTGTAGATAAGCAAGGATTAGTTTCTTTACTTAGAATAGAGGGAGTTTATGAACTTGTTAAGGAACACTACAATAATGAAGTCTTAGAAAAATTAGAAAAAAACAAGAGTGAAGTGAATGAGTAGTTTCGAGAGAAATTATTGGGAAGATGACTCTAAAGTAAAGAAGTGGGCTTCCGGTAAAGGGAAGGTTCGACTTGCTTGGGTAAAGTGGGCGGGTCGTTATTGGATAGACCTGCGAATACTTAGGCGTGAAGAGGATGGGTACACCCATACGAAAGAAGGAATAAGACTTACACCCGAACAAGTGAGAGCCATGCTTCCTATTCTTAACGAACTGCTACAAGACATAGACGATAAGATAGAAGAAGAAGAGAGGCATGACGACAAAGATATATCACCTTAATTGGTATCATCCTAATAGAGTATGGATATTCAATGATGGGGCGTTAAAGGGAGAACCATTGTATTACGGCTTCGATAGAGTAATTGGTAAATTACTTGAGAAGTTGGGTGCGATACTGTATCGTAAAGCCCTCCATAAAGGATGTAAACTGATTTTGTCCGAAAAGCAAAAACCTAATACTTTCAAATTTAATTTAATATCTGTAGATAATAATGGTGCTAAGTACGGTAATGACGAACTTGGTAAGGGATGGATTGAGAGTGAAGCCTTGATAGGCACACCCGATGTTCTTTATGTTGGAGTCGGGGTGGATTAGTGTTACTTGGTAGAGCGATAGTATTAGTTTCAAAGATGCCTAAGTTAGATGTTAAAGACATCACTAAGGAAGAGGCATACGAACTATGGGAGTTTTTGGATGAAGAAAGAAAACTACCGATAACAAAAACAAGACTAAAAATAAATTTAGCAAAAGAGTGTGGTGTATTCGTAGAACAGTTAGATGCAGTAGCCAATGGTGCTTCTCTAGCAGAAGTGCTGATAATGGAATCGTCGGACAGCAAAACAAGTAAATTAAAACTAAAAGAAATTAAGAGTATAATCCAATCGGTGACAAGTGATGAAGAGTGGATAATACCATTTTGTCACTCGATGGATATTACAGAAGCCGAGTTCGTTTGGCGTTGGACTTTGAATGAGCGTTGGCGTTCACTTAGATACCGAATGAGAAAGTGGGCTAAAATTAATTCTAAAATTAATGATGACCTAATTAGTACATTCGAGATGTTAGATGTTATATTCGGATTGAGAGATAAGCAACAGGTAGAGCGACCTGCCACAGATTTCAAACGGTTACAAGCATGGAACGGCATAGACATACCCGATAAGTATTGGTTTGTCAATGATTGCGGTACGCTGATGTTCTTAGAGAACGGTGTTGCTAGAAATAGAAACGGTGAGATAAATCGAGAGTACACACCACAAGTGCAGGGAGTTGATACTTGTTGGTGTTGGGTGGATGTGTTAGGTACAACAAGACTACACTCTACAGAACAAGAGATACCGTTTTCAAAATATAAAGAGCCTATGGATATTTCATGGTACGAGGCCAACAAGATTCTTTACAATTATCCGAAGGGTGGTTTCTTAATCCTTAATGATAATCATTATCACTTGCACACTAAAGGTACTAACGCTTTAATTGTTCAAGCCTTATCTGTTAGACAGATTAAAAATGCAGGGTACGAATTTATTTTAGGTGTTAAAGATGGCGTAGATGTTATTGATGTAGACAAGATGATGGTAGAAAACCTACCGTTTGAGTTAGAGAGTGCATTGAAAAGAAATAGTATTCCTGTACAAAACTCACACACTAGCCATGACATACCGTTTGTGGTTATCGAAGTCGCATACTCATGGCGAGCAGAAGATGGGTGGGGATGGCGTTACATTACTACGCTAGATGACGCATCCATCAATGAGATTGATGAGTACACTACTTACATATCTATGGTAGGTGTGGACAATGAGTGATACACTAAAGAACATAGGCTTAGGTATTTTACTTTCTAAGTTACGCTTTTCAGTATCAGTATCAAAGGTTCACTTTGGGTTCGGGTTTAGAGTTGATAAGTACATACAGATAGATATTCAAGATGACAACATGAAGGCAGTTGTAAAACTGTGGTGCGATGAAAATAATTTAACACTTAAATATCGTACCAAAAGTAATGCAGACATACTCAAGTGGTTGAGTGTGATAGAGCCATACGCTGAATTGTTACACGATAAGAAAGGTTACAACCGAATGTTGTGGGTAATTGATAATCCTATACCTAGAGCAAACCCATCCACACCCACAAATGTATTCTATGATTGGGTTGAAAAATGGGATGATTTAGAAAATGATATATAAACCAACAAAGAAATGGAGGTTGATGAAGATGAATTGGAACGAATTACTACGACCTACCAAACCGGTAGAGATAGTGGGTAACAATGTCTTTGTCGAAGATTTCCTTGAATGGGAAAAAACGGGTGAGTACCCATCAGCCATACTTATACTCGGTCCTCCGGGTACAGGTAAGTCTAGTGCGGCGAATGCGATAACACACACAATGTTAGGACAATGGAATAATGATATGAATGTTCTATGGACTAACGCAAGCGACGATAGGGGTATTGGGCATGTCCGACAGGAGATTAAACAATTCTGTCGGCTTAGTGGTATCAATGCGGCACGAAAGGTAGTAGTACTTGATGAGGCTGATGGGCTTACTCCCCAATCCCAAGATGCACTAAGGGGTATCATGGAGAAATATGCTCACAGGGTCTTGTTCATCCTAACAGCAAACTATCCCGAAAAAATCAAACCTGCTATACAAAGCAGATGTAAGATATATCAGTTTACTCCTGTTACTCCGAAGGAAGGTGCTAGACACCTTCTAAGAGCAACAGAATCATGTGGCGCACCTGTTGAATGGGAACAAGCCTATGAAGATGTAGTAGAACACTTCAATGGTGATTTGAGGGCGGCTGTGAACTTCCTTGAAAGCAGACCAAAAAATCAAGAGTTATCCTTTATCAAAACCACCGAGGCGTGGTGGGATGACTTCAAGTTACATGATGATTACAATTCTCTTAGAGAGAAACTTAATGAAAACATGGAAACCGCAGGTAGCCGTGTATACTTCATGAATAAATTTCACCAATACATTAGAGGGTACTTTGACAAAGACCCGGACACTGTATTCGCTATCATGTCCGTTTGGGGCGACATGATGGAGAAAGTACATGAATGGCCGGGAAGTGACAATGCTTTCGTGGATGTGTTGGTGGCGAGACTAAAGAAACAAATAGGTGAAATGAAATGAGTTGGAAAGAAGAAGATGAATACATAGATGACGAAGGAGATGCAGGATTAGGCAAAAAAGCAGAATCACCAACATTTCCGGCAGGAGTAGCACAAAGGATGGTTGCTTACTCTAAAAGAACCGGTAAAGACATTGAAGAAGTCAAAAAAATGTATTTAGATTACATAAAGAAAGAATACGGTGTTGAGGATTATACACAAGAAGATGAGGACATACTGATAGATTGGGCTGAACAAGCATTCGTTCAAACTAGAAAGCAAACAGGAAGTACATCGGGAACATCTACATGGGTAGGTTGCTTTGTTGGTGTGGCTGACAGAACGAAAGACAGGCTAACAAACATTGTTAATGCTAATGTTAAGTTGTTCAAAGCAGACCCATCTCAAGCGATAAGTAGCGGTAGGTTAGGAGTGTATGAAAAAGACGGAGGCATGTGGGCTGTTCGTAACAAAGATGGCCTACAACCACTTGATGAATCAGCAGACAATGAACCACAGTATGGTATCAAAGTCGGTAGTGAATATGTATGTTTACTCACTCGCAAAGGTTTACCATCGCCACCAACAAGAATGGGTAGATATGCTTACTTCTTGGGTGGGGAAGAAGGCGACTTTGTGAAGAACAGTAACATATCATTGTGGAAAGTAGACCTAACTGATGAAAATAACACCATGCATTTAGACATAGGCAGACCATGTAAGATACCGGTCATACCACCAAGAGAAGATGCAAACGATTTCTTCAAGACAGTATTGGGAACATACAATAACTTTGAAATTAATTACACTGATGAGTTTGTACCCGAAGAAGTAAGACCTTTACTTCAACCTGTAAGTTATTGGACTAATGAAGAGTTCCATGACATGTATGCAAGAATTGACGACATAGAAGATGTGTTTGATAGGAAGAAAGAGAAAACTGAAATTGAAGGTAGAAGTGTTACATACGGACCATTGGTTATTACCAAAGGAACAATCAACAGCATGAACACTGAACCTAGAGATAGTGAGTATGACCCGGAGGGCTTCAATTACTTCATGTCACTTAGCAGTGTGAACGGTGATGTAGATTGTTGGATACCCGGTGCAGTAGGTAAGATGACAAAACCATTCCAAGCGCATTGGGGTGAGCAAGCATTTGACTATGCTGAAAACTCTACAGTGTTTGTCTTTGGTCGTTTAGGCATGAAAGACCGTGATGGTTTGATGAGTCCTAAGATTACAGTCATGGGTATCTATGGTCACCCACGCAGATGTCGAAGGAGAGCAAGCGGTGGGAATACAGGCGTAGGTCAGTTTGAGTGAGGTGATTAGATATGGCAGGATTTGGACAGACAGTAAAGTTACAGCAAGAGATTGAAAAGGTCGTAGATGAGGTTGGGGTACAGATGCCCAACAAAGACCCGTATGCGGCATTGAGAGCCGAGCAAGAATCCATGAGTCATATAATTAAGACTCATAGTTTTGCAGGTATATTTGGCTTCGATGGTACAGGTAAATCAGCAATTGTATTAGACGCATTCAATAAAGATGAGACTAAAGTAGAGGGTTCACTTTTACACGCAGTAGATTTTGACAATGGTGTAGGTATGCTAAACTCCGCTATCTACGACAATCCAAATGTTGTTTCATGGAATCCGTGGAAGATGGGTAGTAAGGATAGAACAGCGTATGATTACCCCGGTACACATCAGCGTGTTATGGACATCATGAAATACATCATCAGCGAAGTAGAAAAGGGCGTTGCAGTATGGGGCGTACTTGTAAGTGGACTTGATTCATGGCTTGAAATATGTACCAATAACATGCGTATCATTGACTTGGGATTGGCTAAGGATGGTATTGATGCGGCAGACAATCGTGGTGCAGGTGAAGCAAAGCGTGTAGAGCGACAGTCCGATTGGGCTATCCGTAATACTCGGTTTCACCAACTAACAAAATTAAGTCGTGATTTAGTTAGACTCGGTGTTCGTGTCTATTGGGAAACTCACATGCGTTCAACTAACTTCTCTTACAAAGACGATGCGCCTGTTGTATGGCAACCGGAGTGGGAGAAAAAGACTAACAACTACTTACCTACATTGATTCGTATGGATGCTACTAATGAGTATAACGATGAGGATGAATTAGTTTCTACTACCTATACTGCTACATATACTAAGTGTAAAACTAATCCATCTCTTGTTAATCAAACTAAGACAGTTATGGTAACTACTACAGGAGAAGAACCAAAGTGGTACGGTCTACCCGACCTCTACGACGGTACTCTATGATACTCTTATGAGGTGGGTTTTAGTGAGTAATAAGTGCAAAGGTGTTTCATTCAAATCACAAGGGAGTTCCTTCGTTTGTTTTCCTTCCCGCACTTTCCCACTCAAGAGGTGATTCTATGGCACATGTAAAGTCAATGAGTGATACCGCTAAGAAATATATAGACATCATCATGAGTGATGGCGAAGTTCGTAATGCTTTCCAAATACTCGATGAGTTGTATGAAAGTAGGACTCATAGTGCTAATAGATACATACCAACGAAAGGTGAACTACACGAATACCTAAGTAAGAATTATTCAAGTGAAACTCGTAGAGAAAGACACCCTTTAGCATTACCCGAAATGAGAAATAAAACTACACCTATCACATATTATTGGAGGGATTTGGATGACAAAAATAACAGTTAAAAGAAAAGAGTTCATGTCTTTCCTTACATCATTTGGTAAAGGAATACCGGACTTGAGAATAAACTGTGCCGGTGGTCGTCTTACTGTAGAGGTAGCATACGCATGGTATTATTTGAGAAAGCAGTTCGTAACCGATGTTAATGAAGAAGGAGTATTACATATCGCTGATTTAGAGAAAGTACTTTTATTCTTAAAGTCAAGCAACCAAGATGAAATTACATTGAGACAAACTCAAGAGACAAAACCATTGTACCTTGAGGGTGGTGGGAACAAACTACAATTACCAAGTACAGACGATATAGAGTCAGCATCAAAGACTGTGGTGATTAGAAAACTAATCAAGGAATCACAAGAAAGTGGATGGTCAAGTTTTGGTCATGCTTCTCTCAGTACACACGCTTCTGTCGCTACTAAAGATTTAATTTCCCTTGCAGGTATGCGGGGTTTAGTATCAAAGGATACTCAATTCAAACTACGCATACACTGTGGCGAGAATGAGATGGGTATAGTAGCAGGTAAGGCTGTAAGTGGTCGCTTATTCACCACGCTTCCTGTGTGGGATAGTGATGGCCCTGCGGCTACGGTAGAGTCTTACTTTAGTGAGAAGTTGCCTATGTGTCTACAATTCCTTGACGACGAGGATGCTCGAATGCACATGGGTAAAAGCACCTGTGTAATCTTTGAGCAAGATAATACTTTACTTATGATTGTAGATGAGAGTGATGACTGATGATTATTGATTGGTTCACCGATGACCCTTATGACCCTCCCGTTATCTACGAGAGAACTAGAGGTGCAGACGGTGTACTACATGAAAGATACATCATGGATGGTGATGATGATTATGTCGTGCCTTATTGTTGGGTAGCAGAAAACGCACCCAATTGGGTGATGAATAGATTGAAAGGCCACCATGCTAAGATTCATCATAATATTAAGGCTAAAAGTATTGATGGTAAAGATTTGGTAAAGGTAACAGTACAACACCCAAACACGCTATGGGAGATAAAAGACAAATGCCCTAAATGGACTTACGAGGCTGATGTCAATTACAAAGACCAAATATTACTCACTAATTATCCCGATAAGATACCGGAGTTCAAACCTCGCATTTGGTACTTTGACCTTGAATGGGATACTGAAAATCAAACTACTACAGTGATGGCTGTATCGGACAACTTTAGTGAACACCCTGTGGTATTTGCATGGAGTGAAGAATCAATCCGTGATACCATTACTAAGACAGAATGGATAGATAGGTATGATGGATATGAACTTAGGACTTATCCTAATGCACACAAGATGCACGAGGCTTTCTTAGATTATCTTGATGAATGTAACCCCGATATGTTAGTAGCACACGCTATTGCTTGGGCTGACTTACCACATCTGTACCATCAGTTGGGTGCGTTAAGAGAAAGACTGTCGCCTGTCAATAGATTGATTGCACCAAACAAAAAGACCGGTGCATACAGAACTACGGCACAACCTATCAAGGGTAGACTCATATTCGATACTGCGGCACAGTGGACAGACGGTAGTGGCTTTGAGGGTATATGGCAGAAGTCCGGTAGAGGACAGGCTCAATCTCGAAAGTTAGATTGGTTCGCTACTGAATTAGGGTTCGGTGGGAAATTAACTAATGAGATAGAAGGCATGACAGTACACAATGGTTGGAAAGAATACTATGATGACTTTGTAGATTATTGTCTTGTAGATACCACTCTCTTGCGTGACTGTGATGAGAAACTAAATTGTATTTCATATCACATAGCCATGCAACAATTAGCCGGAGTATCATTTGATAGTACTCACAAAGTGACACGATACTTTAGAGGATTGATGGGTAGGCGCACAGACTTGAAAGCACCATCTTCCTACAAGGAACAAAGACCCGAACTACAGGCCGCATGGGTTATGCCTCCTGTACCGGGCAGACACGAAGGAGTAGCATTGGTAGACTTTGCTTCTCTATATCCTAACATTATACTCTCCGCTAATCTTTGTTACACAACATTGACTGATTCGCCGGGCGAGAATATTTTAACTATTAAAGTACCACCAAAGTATGACGATAAAACAGGTAGTGCGATACCGGGTACAGGGGGTACTTTCCATTGGAAACAAGATGAGATGGGATTGTTACCTTCTGTCGTCAAAGATATGTTAGACCTAAGAAAGAAATACAAATCTCTCATGCGTGAGGCTGATAATGCTGATACTAAACTTGGATATAACATGCTACAAATGGCTGTGAAAGTTGCGGTCAATGCCATCTATGGTATGACAGGAAGTAAAGTAGTAGCAGGTCAATGGAGTAGTTATCCTATCGCTCAATGTATCACATACTTAGGTAGAGAATCAATTACTATGCTAACTGAAAAGAGTGCGGAAAAGGGATTCATACCGTTAGCAGGACATACAGATTCAGCATACATCAAAGTTCCATTCGATAAAGCAGAAGAGATTGCAGGGTATCTTACAGATGTAGCGCAAAACGAAATGAATCTAAAATATCTCGATGTAGAATTAGAAGCGTACTTTGACTATTGGGTTACTGCGGCTACAAAGAACAGAAACTTTGGAATTAAAGTATGGCCTAAAGAAGATGTAGGTCAAATGAAAGTGACAGGCTTTGAAGTGAAAGCATCTAATGCTACTCCCATCTGTAAGACTGTACAAAAGACAGCGTTCACTATGATTGCTACGGGTAAGGATGAAGATGATGTATGGGATAAAGTAAGACCTATAGTAAAATCAGTATACAATGGTGATGTATCTATCGAAGATGTAAGCGCATACGGGCGTTTGTCTAAACGCTTAGATGAGTATGATAAGGTAGTACCTAACCCTGCTAAAGCGGCAAGGTATTCTAATCAGTATCTTGATACCAACTTTGGTAAAGGTGAAGGTATCAAGTGGGTTTTCATCGAAGGTGTACCGGAAGGACAACCACCATGTAATGTGATAGCGTATGAAGATGAGTCACAACTTGATGGTTATGAGATAGATTGGAACACTGCTGTAGAGAAGTGGATTACTAAGAAACTGAAACTTGTCTATGAAACCCTTGATTGGGATTTAAATAGATTAACCGAGAGGCGGATACCTAAGAAATATTGGTGATAATATGAAGTGCAAAACCCCTATGAGATGTAGACCGGAATTTGAAGGAAAGAATAATTGTAAAAGATGTGCAGAAGAAGCAAGGGTTGAGGCTGAATTATTTTTAGATTTAATTGATTGAGGTGGTAAGATGAGTAAACATGAAGATGAAGTATGTAAGAAAATACAAGCAAGAGCAGAAGTTGGTAAGGCTAAGTATGGTGTTTCAATGGAAAGAACAGATTTGAATATTGTAGAATGGCTTACACATTTACAGGAAGAACTGATGGATGCAAGCGTATATGTAGAACGGCTCATCCAAGATTACAAAAAATACGCACACAAGAATGAGATTATAGATTTACTAAGAGAGTTGAATGAATGATAATTAGAATCTTGATTGATATAATAAGAGGAATGTTAGAATGAGATATAATCCCAATGGTGATGATAGTCCTCGCCCTAAGATAGAAGATTACCTAAAAGAAACAGGTAATGAACTTGAGGCTGAATCCTACAAGCGTAGCACATACGCATGGAATCCTAGTCTACAAGATGGTTCTATTCTAAGGGTAACTAAGTCAAGCATTGGTACATTTGGTTGGTGTCCACAACAATACTATCTTGAGAAGTTCAAGGGATTGCGTGGAGAAACAGTAGACCATCACATACGAGGACTCAATGTTCACGATATGATGGAATGGTTTTGGGCTAACTTCACTAGAGAACAAGAAGATTCAGTGTTAAATTTAATTCACGAAGGACAGGAAAGAGAAGCGATGAAATTGTTTTTCAGTTCAATTCCTTCTCCACCCTCACCTTATGAGTTCGGTGAAGATGAACAAATAGAACAATGGTTGCGTTGGCAGTTCTTACGATTAAAAAGCACTGACGGTAGGTATTGGCGACCTGTTGGTATAGAAGCCAACATTCAGTCTACACGCTTTGTAACAGTAGACGGTGAACAGATACCTATTCACATGAACGGATTTATTGATACACTGTTTGCTACAGGAGAAGGCGGCTTCGCTTTGATGGAGTTAAAGACAGGTAAATACAATAAGTATAAAGTTAATTCAATGAGAAAAGAAATGGCATTTTACAAAATGATGTTAGACCACAGCCCACACGAAGAGTTCCTTCCTATCACACATTGGGGATGGGAGTTTCCCGGTGGTGGTATTAACGGTGGTGTCGGGCCGACTATCTATTATGAAGATGTTAGAAAGATTGGCGCAACAGAAAAAGATTTAGTTAAATTAGTAAAAGCCCACATAGATATGGAGTTTCCACCAACTCCTTATTTGGGTAGATTGAAAGAGGGTATTCCATTAGAAGAACAGAAACTAAAATGTAATTGGTGTGACTATCAAGAACATTGTGAGTTTTGGTCACTAACGGATGAAGTATTAGACAAAATAGAGGTATGAAAAATGAATGCAAATATATTATTGATGGAAGCAGTATTGAATGAATATGTAGGGGTGCTTAATGTGAGTGTTAAAGTAAACCTATCAAGAGGATTAAGAAGTTCATCTTGGCAAGTGAGGACTATGCGCCAAACTACCCTTGATGAATTTGGAATGGATATAGATGAATCTATGGTAGTAAAACACCCAAAAGAAATTATCTTTGACATCCATCCTACTTTACTTAACGCTGAAAATATTGTTGGAACATATAAAGAGTTGAAAGAAGAAGTGGATAAACAGATTTACTCGATGAGGTGATTTTATCCCATTTGTGCCAATAGACTTCCCTCGTGAAGTCCTAGAATTACCAAGTAATGGTGCTAGAGGTTGGCGCAGAATAGTTCATGATGCAGATGAGTTAGAAAGATATTGGCGTGGTAAGAACGGTAGTGGTAATGTATACTTTACCGCTTATGGTTATACTAAGACTAAAGCCCCTAAACATCATAGAGTAGACTACAACACTCCTTTGATACATCACTTTGTGATGGACTTTGATTGTAAAGATTTCAAAAGTGGCGGGGAAGATGTCGAGTTTGAGAAACCACATGAAGAAGTAAAACGATTACATAAGATGCTACTGAAAGATAATATCTTACATTATGTATGGTTTAGTGGTGGTGGATTTCATGTATGGATACCTATAGATGAAACACTCAATCCGAAGAATGGTAATGAGTTATCGAGAATAAAGCATTCGGGTCGAGTGCTTGTGAATACATGGGAGAAGAAGATAGGTACTTTACGATGTAACGACCCTACCGTAGCATTTGATACAAGCGGTATGATACGCATACCTAATTCTTACAATGCAAGGAGAGAGTGTTGGTCTATACCTTTAGATAGCAACGATTTATTGAATGGTGACTTCGATTATTACATGGATATGGCACAGGAAAGTCAATCGGGTTACAAACCGCTAGGAGAAAATAAATTACAATTTAAAGTAATACAAAGTAAACTAATGACTATGGGTGACATCAAACCTATTGAGATACCAACTGTGTATTTAGATGATATAGTTATACTCCCATGCTTGTCTCAAGCGGCATTAGGTGGGGGTAATCCTACTCATCGTGCAAGGTTCCATTTGGCTTCTTACTTAGCAGATAGATTTCGTATGTTCTTCCCTGCTTGGAAAATATCTAACGAAGAAAAAGAGAAACATGTAAAAATTATATCTAAATTTTGTGCAGGGCAAAATTGGGTTGATTACAAAAGTGAAGTTACAGAACATCAAGTTGCAAGTATAGTGATGGCGGGTTATCCTCATGCTACATGTACTACACTGTATGATGAGGGATTTTGTATTGGGAAATGTAAATTTTATGACGGAAGTGGAGATTGGAATGAGTAATATATTTGATAAGTATTTTGAAAAACAACACACAATTCACGCATCTAAGTGTGTAAATTGTGGTAAAGGAATGAAAGCAGTTAATAAAAAAAGAAGAGGTAAAGCACTTAACTTGTGCTTCACATGTGTAAATGATAAGGATAATTTACCGGAGAAATTCTTTTGTAAAGGTGTGTCTAAAAGTACAGGTAAACGCTGTAAGAAATTAACTTTAGATGATTATTGCGCCCAACATAAAAAACAAGGTGAAAGTAATGGTAAAGATTGATTTAATTATTGATAGTAACGAAAGGGGTATTCTTTGTGAGGCTGTCGAAAGAAGGGCTAAAAGCGCAGGTATGACTGTGATTAGACAGTCATTGGTAGTAGGTGATTACAAACTAGGCGGTGCATTAGTAGAAGCCAAGAGTGTAACAGACTTCTACCAATCTATGTTTAATGGACATCTACAAAGACAATTAGATAATATGGATGCTAATTATGAAAGATTCTTTCTTGTAGTGCATGGGGATATAAGTAAACATGCTAGATTCATAAGAGAACAATTCAATGCTAACATTCCTATATCCAAACTACAAGAAACATTTACCGGTTTTATGGCAAGAATAATGGCCGATTTCGATTGCCAAGTATTCTATACCAACACTACAAGCGAAGCGGCACAATTCATAGTCAAGTTACATGATAAGTTGCATAAACCCGCTAGTAAACATGGGGCGCAAACAATTCGTAGAGTAGGTAGTAATGATTTACGCTTAGATATTATCATGACTATACCGGGTATAGGTCGTGAAATGGCAGAAAGGATACTTGAGAAGTGTGGCAGTATAGAAGAGATGTGTTTCCCCGAATCGTTAAAACAGATTAAAGGGCTTGGCGAAGTTAGAAGAAATTTAATTATTAAAGTATTAACAAGTGAAGAAGCGGTAAGACAAGAAAGAAAAGTGAGGCGAAGTAAATGATATATAAACCAATAAAGAAATGTAGGGTGATAGAATGAACTATAAAAATTATCAAGCGGTTAAAAAATTCGACACATTAGAAGCGTATCTACACCATTTCTCTCAAACATCTATGAGAAATGAGATACCGGGTTTACTATCATTCTTTTTTGTTCAAGGACAGTCATTACTTCCTTATGTAAGAATACCCACAGGAGATACGCACCTTGACCCAAGAGTGCATGTCTTTTGGATTCAACCTTCAAGGACAGGTAAATCGGTAGCATGGAATTTTATTGGAGATGTAATGAGAGAGGCTGAATTAGATTATGAATTATATTCTACGGGTACAGATGCAGGATTGATAGGTTCTAACAAACCGGTGTTTGATGAGAATGGTAAACCGACAGGTGAAACTGAAACTGTAAAAGGGTTATTGGCAGGGCAAAAAGGATTGAATGTAGATGAAGGGTCTATCATTTTGACACCTAACAAACACAGTCAAGAAACTGTACTCTATCTTCAAACTGCTTGTAATGCTGTAGGAAGCGGTGGTAACATATTGACTAAACCCATGAAAGGGGATATAATTAAGTGTGAATCTATGGTATCACTTTGGATTACTACATATCCTCCAAAGGGTGTAAAAGAATATGTGCTAACAAAAGGTATTTTTCAGCGTGTATTACTCTATTGGTCACATTGGGATATGGACATGCGACAGGAAGTAAGTAACAGCAGACTTAGTACATTTTGGAAAAAACCGATTGAAACTGATTTAACTAAAGATGACCTGTATGATTACTTTAAAGATACTGAAAAAAGAGTTAGAGATAGGTTGCTTAACTTTGCAGAATTAACATTCACACAATGGACAGAAATGAATCGTGAAGAACAAGAAGAGATAGCCCAACAATACATGTGGGATATGTTTACAGTTGAAGATGATTATGAAACTGCTTTGTATCAATCAAGTGATGAAATATTTGACTTGTTAAGAAACATGTCGGCTAACATGTCGGAAATTGTAGCATCATTCACTCCCGCTATTGAAAATTATCTAGCAATAATTTCACTTCACATGGCTGTATTAGACAAAAAATGGATTATAACAGCACGACATGTAGACATGGCCTTCGACATACTTTTAGATTTATTTAAAAATCTTATATCTTGGTTAGAAGATTCTGTTGAAATCGGTGGTAACAAAGGTAAGGAAGGTAAAATTCATGAAGATATGCTCAAAGTGTACAATGAATGTACAGGTTATGAGATAGAGGGTCACGGTGATGGTTGGAAGCGACAAGCCTCTTTACACCAAATGTACATGTCTAAAGTAGGAGTATCAAAAGCAACAGTAAATAGACATTTCAAAGATTACGCTAGTGCTTTGTTTAATCGTAAAATGTCGGGTGGGAGAGTTTATTTCCGTAGAAAGGGTGCGAAGAATTATGAGTGACATATTAGCACTAGATATTGAAACAAGTAACTACTCTTGGGAGATAGGTGGTTGGGATAAAACGGCATCATTTGACCCAACTGTAGTAGCCACATGGGATGGTCATGATGGTACAGTTTACTGTAACAAGAGTTTGGATATAGATGCAACAGTAAAGGCGTTACACCCTAGAACACTTGGTGAAGATTTAGCAAAGCATGTAGAGAAAGGTGGAGTAATTATAGGTCATAATATCAAAGGGTTCGATTTACCTGTATTAAGAGATGCCCTAGATTGTTGGACAGCCGGTGACTTGTTAGGTAAGGCTGATAGTGTTATAGATACTAAACACCTCATACAAAGGGCGGCTGTATCGGTTGGTAAAGTAGATACATCATTAGGAATATTGATAAAGACCACTTTAGAGGACAATAAGTTAATGAACAGTGAAGATGCACCTATCGCATGGAGAGCAGGGCAGTATGACGATGTTGCTAAGTACTGCTTGAGCGATGCACAACTTACATTCGATTTGTATAATTTTGGGAAAAGTGAGGGTTATATTAATTCGAGAAATTTAGAGACCGGCGAGATAAATAAAATAGAGGTTGATTGGTAATGGCAGAAATAGATAACGGTAAAAGTAAAGCACAGATACACAACATAAGGGCGGCAAAGGTAGTATCGGAAACGGTAAAGTCTACACTCGGCCCTATGGGTATGGACAAACTAATGTTAGACGGTGGTGGTAATGTCATTGTCACTAATGATGGGGCGACCATCTTGCGTGAACTTGATGTATCTCATCCCGGTGGTAAGATGATTGTAGAAGTTGCAAAGACACAAGAGAGTTTGTGTTATGATGGTACTACAAGCACAGTCATATTAGCCGGTCAATTATTGGCTAACAGTGAGGCTTTGTTCGAGCGTGGGTTACACCCGAATGTGATATGTCGTGGTTACCACGAAGCAACACAAATGGCGGTAAATTATCTTAAGGCTGAAATTTCTCAATCAAGTAAGAAAAGAGATGTGTTAGTTTCAGTAGCAAAGACCGCTATCACAGGTAAGACATTGGAGAACGCAATAGATACGGTGGCTGAACTATGTGTATCAGCAGTAGAAACTGCCGGTGATGCTGAAAGTGTAAAAGTGGTATCATTCCCCGGAGGTTCACTAGAGGATTCTTATTTGTATGAAGGTGTCATTGTCAATAAGGACTATGTGTTAGATGGTGAGGATGATTATACAGATGTGCTACTAATCAACACAGGACTTGAAAATGAAAAGAGTGAGGACAATGTACAGGTACAACTCGATGCTAAGTCATATCAAACTTACAAAGCATCCGGTAAAACAAATCTTATTTCTCTTGCAAAGAACATAGTAGATGTATTACCTAACGGTGGTGTAGTGTTTGTTCGTGATAAAGTCAATGACCATGTATGTGCTTACCTTAAGAAGAATAATATTATGGTAGTTAGACATACACCGGAATCTACTCTAAAGGCGTTATCGAAGGTTACTGATAGTGTAGTATGTCAAACACCCGAAGAAGTAGAGTCAGCAAGTAAAGCGACTGTATCAAGACAGAAGCACAATGATGTTTGGTATCTATTTGTATCTAGTGACAACAAGCACAGCGAAGCATCTTTGGTTCTTCGTGGTGCAACAAGTCACACACTTGATGAAGTAGAGAGAGGATTCGATGATGCACTTGGTGTAGTATCTTTAGTGTTAAAGAATAACAACTTTGTCGTGGGTGGTGGTATCGCATACGCTCGTATGGCGGCACACTTGCGACAACATGCGGCTCAAATAGGGGGTAGAGCGCAGATGGCAATAGAAGCCTTCGCTGATGCTCTTGAGGTAATCCCTGCTACTATATCGGAGAATGCCGGACATGACCCACTAGATACCATACTTGCTATGCGACATGAGATACTGCGTGGTAATACTAACTATGGGCCGAATGTAGAGGATGGGGGCGTAACTGACCTTTCTGCTCTAGGTGTCTTTGAACCTACAGAATTAATCAAACAAGCAGTTCTAAGTGCAAGTGAAGTCACTAACTCTATTCTAAGGATAGATGACATAGTAGCAAGAAGGCCGTTGGAGTAAGCATGGGTCGTCTACTTGATAGGCTTAAGGTCAAGTGTAGAGCCTGTAGCCACAGGCACATCGCACGAAGATTATCGGCTCGTTATCTTGATGATGATAGGAAGAGAATCACTCTACTACAATGTCGTAAGTGCGGTCACTTTTGGCAAGACTCCGCTATGAAGTAGTCATATCAGTCTTACGAATGTTGGACTCGTACCACCTGTTGTACATACGAATCTACCATACCCGCTTGCGGCTATAGTTTCACCTGCAAAAGTAGCAGTGTCACCTGTATCTTGATTTTTTATTTCTACTATGTAACCGGTAGGAAACACACCTGTAGTAGATATAGCACATGTTCCACTTCTTGCTGTTAGAATTAGTATATTTGCATCTGCTGATGAGATTGTGAGTGATGTTGATGCGGTAGTTAATACTCTATCAAATACCGAGCGAGTATATCTGCCACCGCTTGAGCCGCTAAAATAAAGCACATTTTTGAACAAGTCACCTGCGGTAGTGCTTGAGAGTTGTGAACCATAACTCAACCATAATCCACCTAACCTAGTTGCTGAAAAACTACCTGTACCTGTTCCTGTATGAAACGCATCTAAATCGGTGTGTGAGTCTATTGCTTGCGGGTCACCAACATTGTTTGTTGTAAGTGGTGTAAAGTAAATTGGTGAGTTTCTTATGAATATTCTTTTATCATTTACCTCGGTTATATTTACATTCAAATCACCACCACTACCGCTATAAACTACTCTTAAGACACACAGCACTACACTTTGGTCATTACTAGTACCGGATGGGTTATTTAGAAACGCATGTGGTGTTGTAGGGTATAGATTAGTGCTTACTGTACTCGCTGTTCCCATTTCCATCTTTACATGATTAGTACCGGAGTTGGCAGATAGATATACAACAACTAACGCTTCTTGTCCACTTGATAAAGGTGTATTACTGCCTTCGGTAGTCGCTTGAGTAATAATGTATGTAGCACTACTACCTACACCACCGGCAAATGTGTAAATTAATCCATCTAAAACAGCAAGACCACCTTTAACACTAAAAGTATTATTACCTGTTCTTTCACATATACCGGGTAGATTTTCCGGCTGTAATCTGTTACTCGCAGTTTTAGCAGTATCTTCTTCTAAGATAATACCATTTCCGTGTATACCTTCTAGCAAATTAGTTAGTGTAGGTGATGTTATATGGTCACCATCTGCTAAACCGTCTACCGGTTGAGCCGTTCCGCTAAGTGTCATATTGTGGTTTGTATGCCCCGATAATGGATTTCCTGTCATCATATCACCTCTATACTAATTTCTATTTTTACTTCATTCTGTGTTGTTTTTATTATTGGTTTTGTATTATATCTTGCTATGCAAGAAAATACACCGTTTGAATCTTTACTTAGCAACACTACTTCTTTTATTGTATCTGTAAAAGAATTTGCTATTGGTAAACTCGCCTCTACTAGTAGAGTAGTATCGTCTACTATAGTAACTATAGGAGTTAAAGTAATAGCAGGTCTACCTGCACTACCATCATCATTTGTCGCAGGTGTACCATCAAAACCCAAAACCATACTATTGATAGATGATTTTAATGTATTTAATAATGTAGATTTTATTTTTGTAGATACGGGCATCAATATTCACCTTCCGCTTCTTGTGATTTGTTCATACCTATTGGTAAACCACTCTTACCTATTAGTCCTCTTGTGTTATTACCTTTAACACCACCTATAAGGAAGGCAGTAGTAGAAACTAATCTTTGACTAACCCTAACTATAGTTCTAATTTGTATTCGACCAAACATAGTAATATTTTCTTTTAAGTTTTGAATTAAGTTATTTGGATTCGTTTCATTACCTTCCATAACAATTCCCTCGTTTATACCCTGCAATACCCCCTCTAAACCCGTATCAATTGTCAAAAGCACTAAATCAGCACTCTTCTTCAAAGGATGGTGAATAACCTCGGTGATAACATGTTGAGTGCCACCGTAATCTATCGCCATACCCGGTCTTACATCATTCAAATCTATGTGACCTTCACTTGTTATTGTACCACTTTCTAAAGAGTTAGCACGAAGAATTTGTCTACCCACTCTTCTTGCGGCCATTGAAGTATTAACGGTAGCATCAAACAATACATCTCCTTCTATTACTTCACCATTCAAGCCGCTTTGTCTTTCAGTATCATCTAAAGTAACAATTACAGAATCATTTAATGCGAGTGGTTTTCCTTGTATAGTAATTCTGTTAGGTATGTTCTGTACTTTGTCACTTGAACCCGAACCTGTTTTTAAGTTAGGGTCTACATATCTATTAGATTCGCTAAAACTTATAGGCACATAGAGCATATTACCGAATCTATCTAACATAGTCATTCTAGTATCATGTCTACCTAAGAATCTTAGAGCCGTCATAACATTTATTTTATTGAAATCTTTTGCTACAAATCGTGTGGAGTGTTTTCTATCTTCACTTTTCTTACTATTTACTTTTGATATATTGAAACTAGTAATGTTACTGTTAGTAACTTTCTCACCTAACCTTATTGCTAAATCTGTAGTTCTAAAACCGACATCTATAGGCTGACCTAATCTTACTTCATTGTTAGAAAAACCTATATCACTCAAAGATTTATTTTTCATATTAGTTAAATTTATTTTGTTACCATCTACAGTAGAAGGTAGTAATCTTTCACTAGGTATATTCGGGTTATACAGTAAAGAAGGCATATTAGTGTTTGAAATAATATCAGCGTTAAAGAAAGGAACGGCTGTTGATGAATGACCATCACCACCTTTGTATAATATTTCTACGAATGATTGTCCTTCTACTATCCTAAATGTGGTATCGGGCATAACTTGTATTTCTTGATAATATTTATCAGCATCATAAGTTAAATTATTAGTTTCACTCTTATTTATTTTTACATAATGCACAGCATTGTCTACAAACACAGGTTTACGGGCGTGTTTCATAATATGAGAAAAGGTTTCAGTTCTCCCGTCGTAAATATTTTTTATTAATCTACCCATCTAATCAACTCTTATCACGGTGGTAATTCCACTACATCCGGTTCTTCGGGTTTTGG
>CETF01018435.1_pt1 | contig 21564 bp, 10 predicted proteins | sample 326991 | NCBI WGS metagenome assembly CETF01 (sample SAMEA2622331, study PRJEB7988) | marine metagenome | biome: marine biome (ENVO:00000447); feature: surface water layer (ENVO:00002042); material: "saline water (ENVO:00002010), including plankton (ENVO:xxxxxxxx)" | depth 5 m | reverse complement strand
GATCTAATATTAGAAGACCTTTCTTACATGTAAGATATAGAGCTTCTGAGGCTGATGATCGTAGAATGAAGTCATGGGTGACTGGTTCAGTTGGTGGTGCTTACACTAACGGTGTTGATGCAATGGACGTACATTTCTTAACTGAAAGATGTCTAGTGACTCAAGCTGCTAACAACTTCTTCTTATTCAAAAAAGGATAAGATGATTATATTGCTAGGGCACTTCGGTGCTCTAGCTTTTATTTATTTTTATATTATATTATATTATGGAAAACACACAAACAAAATGGGAAATAAAAGATAGATTATACAAGTTAAAAGGCACAAAACAACCTTTAACTTATAGAATCTCTTCAAAACACTCATCTCAATCACCATTGTTATATTTTGATCAAGACAAAGGTGTACAAAGAGAATTAAGATATGCTACTAATATGCCATCACCTTTTGTAGATGAGCAAAATGGTGCAGCTACACTAGGACATATTGTATTTAAATCTGGTAATTTATTAGTAACCAAACAACAACAAAACTTACAAAAGCTTTTATCTCTATATCACCCAAAAAGAGATCAAATATATTTTGAAGTTAAGCCAGAAGAAAACGCTATACAAGATGTTGATTATCTAGAAACTGAAATAGATGCTTTAAATATAGCTAAAGACTTAGAAATTGATCATGCTGAAGCTATATTAAGAGTTGAGATAGGTTCTAGAGTTAATAAGATGAGTTCTAAGGAAATAAAAAGAGATATACTATTAATGGCTAGAAAAAATCCATTTGCTTTCTTAGAATTAGTATCTGATGAAAATGTAACATTAAGAAACTTTGGTATAAGAGCTACAGAAGAAGGTTTTATAAAGCTTTCATCTGATCAAAGAACTTTTACTTGGGGTAACACTGGTCGTAAATTAATGACAGTTCCATTTGATGAAAACCCATACTCTGCTTTAGCCGCTTGGTTTAAGACAGACGAAGGTTTAGATGTTTATAGATCATTAGAGAAAAAATTAAAATAACAAGTGATTATAATCATTAAGGGGCCAGGATTGCTGGCCTCTTTTTAAATAAATGTAAATGGTTAGAGTAAATGACGTATACCAAACGGTATTAACAATATTAAATAAAGAGCAAAGAGGTTATATGACTCCATTTGAGTTTAACAAAATAGCCGCTCAAGTTCAGCAAGAAATATTTGAAAGATACTTTGATGATCTTAATCAACAAGCTAGAGCTTTTCAAACTGATGTAGATTATGCTGATAGACTATTTGCAACTGAAGAAAAACTAGAAGTATTTAGAACTACTTCTGAATTAACTTATAATAACGGATTTACTATACCTAATGATTTATATAAATTAGGTAATGTAACGTTTAGAGATTATACAAATATATCACCTATATCATTTGGTGATAAATATGTTGAAGCAGAACAAGTAACACGCCACGAATTTAACTTACTTAGAAACTCCAACCTTGCTGCTCCAACTAGAAAATATCCACAATACTTATACGAAGGTAATAAAATAAAAGTATTACCATTATCAATAACTGCTGATAATTCTATAATAATAGACTATATTAAGAAACCTACAAATCCAGTTTGGGCTTATACAGTTGGTAATTTAGGTGAATATATTTTTTCAGATCCAGGTGTTGTATCTCCTACTCCAATACCTAGCAGTGGTAGTATTAATTTTGAATTACAAGAGTCTGAAAGAACTGAAATTATAATTAATATATTATTCTATGCTGGTGTAGTTATTCGCGATCCGCAAATAGTGCAAGTAGCTTCACAAAAAATACAACAAGAAGAAGTAAACGAAAAACAATAATAAATGTCAGAATCTAACGCACAATATTACTCAGGCCAGCATTTAGTTGAAGTATCTTCTGGTTCTCCTAGCACTAGTGAATTTACATTTTTAAATTTTAATACTGAACTTGTAAGCGCATTTAACACTTCTGGTATACAAGTAAATTCAGCTTCTAATTTTAATTTATACAGAATAACAACTCCAGGCAGTTTACCAACATTAATTCCTGAAAACGAAGTAGCTGTAATAAATCCTGAAGGAACTAAAGTTCAAACACTTAACAGCTATAGTGGTGGGTTTATACTTTGCCAACTTAAACAATTTGCAATAACAGAAAACTACGGTGATTATAGATATGTATCTTTAGATGATATTATAAATAACTTTTTAATAACTTATGTAGGTCAAGACAAATTAATACCAAGAGTTAAAAGATCAGATGTTATATTTCATGCAAAGCGTGGTTTGCAAGAATTTAGTTACGATACTTTAAAAAGTATAAGATCACAAGAACTTACAATACCTCCAAGTTTATCTGTACCTATGCCGCAAGACTATGTAAACTATGTAAGATTATCTTGGATAGACGAAGGTGGTATACGTAGAATAATATATCCTACAAGAATAACAGCTAATCCTACTGAACTACCACTTCAAGATAATAAAGGTATTCCTACACAAGATTTTTTTGAAAACAACTTAGAAGCTCAACAATCATTAACAGAAGAAAAGTATAAAACACAAGATTGGAATTATAATGATATATGGCAACAATATCCATGGGGTGATTATTGGGGATATTATCCTACTTTAAATTGGTATGGTAGAATGTATGGGCTAAACCCTGAAGAAGCTCAAGCTAATGGTAGGTTTACTATAAATGAAAGGTTAGGTAAAATATCTTTTTCTAGTGATTTAGCTGGACTATGTATAGTGTTTGAGTATATATCAGATGGTCTATCACCAAATGGTGACACTAAGGTACCTAAGTTAGCAGAGGATGCAATGTACAAGCATATAGTACATTCACTTTTAGCTACAATGAGAAACGTTCCTGAGTATATTGTTAAACGTTATCAAAAAGACAGAAGCGCTGCATTGAGAAATGCTAAAATAAGATTAAGCAATATTAAATCTGATGAGTTTGTTCAGGTTATGAGAGGTAAATCTAAATGGATTAAACATTAAATATGGCTGAAACTAAAAACACTTTCATGGCGTCTAAAATGAATAAAGACATAGACGCAAGGTTAATTCCTAAAGGAGAATATAGAGATGCTGTAAATATTACGGTTAGTAGATCTGAAGGTGATGATGTTGGTACAGTTCAAAATATAAAAGGTAACATACAAATATCTGATTTTGGATTAACTGATAAACATTTAGAAATAATAGGTTATTATGTAGACGAACAAAAAGATTTAATATATTTTTTTATAACTAACTATACTGATGCATCTGTAGATTATTTATCTAACTTTGCTCCATCTAATTCAGCTCATTACATATATTCTTATAATGCTGATACTAACACGGTTAATCAATTAGTATCTGGTAATTTTTTAAACTTTTCAAAAACACATCCAATAGGTGGTGTAGATATTATTGAAGATCTTTTATTTTTTACTGACAATAGAAATCAACCTCGTAAAATAAACATAACTACAGCTTTAGCTAATCCAAATTATTACACTACTGAAGACCATATATCTGTTACAAAGTATTATCCATTTGAACCAATAGACTTATATAAAGAAGAAGTTCAGAGTGTTTCTATCATAAACGGTGGGCAAAATTATCAAGGTTTAAATTTACCATATCAAATACCAGCAAACGGTTTAGTTGGTGGAACAGGAGAAGGTTTGATACTAACTATAACAAGTATATCTCCAGTAACTGGTGAAATAAGTGGAATAGAAATAACAAATCCAGGCACGGGTTATACCAATGGTGATGTTTTAAATCTTATTGTAAGACTAGGTGTTCCTGGTTCTGGAGGTCAATTTGAAGTTTTTGTAACAGGTATATCTACAATGAAGAATAGATCTGATGAATATTTACCACCTGAGCCAGATGGTACTTCTAATCCTAATCCTGATTATGATGAGAATTGGCCTGGTGATCCAGAGTATTTAAAAGAAAGATTTATAAGATTTAGTTATAGATTTAAATTTGATGATGATGAATATTCGCTTATAGCGCCATTTACTCAAATAGCTTTTGTCCCAAGAAACGATGGTTATTTTTTAAATGAAACATACGATCCGTCAACAGGTGATTTTATTGATGGTGATAATGACGAATATTGGGCTTTTTCTAGTACAGAAAATAGATTAATGAGAAACAAAATAGATGAAGTAGGTTTAATATTACCTGCCCCTTCTGGTTTTTCTAGCTGGGCAGATGCTGTTAGTGGATTAAAAATAAAAGAAGTAGACATAATAAGTAAAGATGCTAGCGAAATATCAATAAAAGTTTTAGATACTATAGACAATAGTACTTTAGTTAGTACAAACATAGATAAATTACAATATATATATCAATCGAGAAAACCAACAAGAACTTTACCTGATTCAGAAGTTGTTAGAGTTTATGATAAATCACCAATAAGAGCTAAAACATTGACAGCTGTAGGTAATAGAATATTATATTCTAATTTTTACGACAAACACACTAGCCCTACAACATTAAACTATAATACTAATGTAAATGAGAAAGATAGTCAAGGAAGTAATATAATAGCTATTGAATATCAAAACCACACGTTAAAAGATAATAGAACTTATCAAGTTGGTATAGTGCTAAGTGATAGATATGGAAGGTCTTCAGATGTTATACTTTCTGAAGTAGACGATGGTGTCGTTGCTGGTTTATCAGACTCTTTTAAAGGTTCTACATTATATAAAGCTTACAGAAACGAAAGCAGCGTACCGTTAGATACTACTACGCCTTCAAACGCAAGTTGGCCAGGTGATTTAGCTGAAGTTATTTTTAAATCACAAATACCATCAAGTATCAATACACCTGGTTATCCAGGTTTATATAGCATAACAAATCCATTAGGTTGGTATAGTTTTAAAATTGTAATAAAACAACAAGAACAAGAATATTATAATGCTTATCTACCAGGTATAGTTAACGGAGCTATTAATAAAGATGGCAGTTCTAGTGACACGGAAGCGACTATAAGCTTGTATTCTGACAATATAAATAAAATTCCTAAAGATATATCTCAAGTAGGACCTAGTCAAACTATATATAGATCTGCTGAAAGCTTAAATTTGAGAGTTGTAAATGAAAAGGATGCATTATATCATAATAGTGTTCAGTTTTTTGGCGGACCTGTAGATCAAAAAGTATCTCAAATATCAGAGTTAAGTAATCTTGGTATTTCTATAGCTAAAAAATCTTTAAAGCAAACTGGGCCTGCTACTGAGCCTGCTGGTACAACTACTTTTACTTTTTCTACTTTTGATGAAGACATACAACCTGGTTCTTCTGTTGTAAACGTAATTGATGGCGGCACACAAAAAATTGATGCCTCAGAAAATTTTTATGTAAAAGCTTATTATGCTGTTTTTGGAGGATCAACTTTAGTTTTAAATACAGGAACTACTGTTGATATTAGTGTTAATTCAACCTGGACTTTTGGTCCTCCAGGTGTCGTGTTTAATTCCAACAATAATCCACTAATAGGTATATTAGCTACAACTGAAGCTGTAGGTGTAGCAGAAGAAACTGGATTTATCCCATATTTAGCAATAGGAGAAACACAACCTTTTGAATCTAATTTAGATATATTTTATGAGACTACTTCTTCTGGTTTAATATCAGTGTTAAACGAAAGTATTATTGATGGAGATACTACAACTCCTGTAGGTCTTTCAGATCCTCAATTTGCATTTTTTGAAAATGAACCACCTGGAAGCGGAGTTACAATTGACATGACAACAGTAAACAATGATGGTGTTGAAATAAATGATCCTAATGCTAGCTTTAATTTAATTAGTGTAGAAGATGCCTTAGGTGATCCAGTAGATATATTTGAATTAGTAGATAATAATAATGGTACATTTTACATAAGGTTAACTAATGATGTTTCAAACTATAATAATTACTTTGGTCAAAATAGTCAAATAAGAAATTATACATTTACAGTTAGATGTGTAGTGCTTTTTCAAACTGTTGACTTGAGTTTTACTGGAGCTATGTCTAATCTATCTCCTATTAGTGTTATTGCAGCTGGACAAGATGGTGTTAAATGGAAATGGGGACTTTTTGAGTTCGACGAAGGGCCAATTTATGGTAATCAAATTTATGTAGGTAGTTTTACAACTGGAAGTCAATTAACCTCGGATACTGATTATACGGGTAGTGGAGCTTCTACAAGTAATGGTAGTTCAACAAATGCTCTTAATGATAATAAATATTCAGAATTAAAAGTTGAAAACTTAACAATAAGTTACGTTGGAGGCACAAATGTTCCTACTGCATATAATGGTTCAGGAGTTACTATTGAATTAGGTCAAGCTAGAATAAATAATCCAAATGGACCTAGTGTAGGTCAAGTAGACCCAACGGATGATAGCGTAACTGGTTTAGGATTGTTTATTAATAATCCTATAACCGCCACGCCTGTTGATTTGTCAAGTGGCTCTGGTCAATCATTGGGATTTTGCCAAACAAGATGGCATATATCTTACGATTTAGTAGATGCTAACGGTAGTGGTTTAAGATACGAAGTAGTCGATGAAGATTTACAACTTAATTATTTTGCAAACTGATGTCAAGTATAGTAAAAATAAAATATTTTAACGCGTTCTGGAATAAAAGAATTGTAGACACCGATGTAACTACTAATGTTGCGGCGTGGCCTGGTTTAGTATGGGATCCACCTGGTTACCCTAATTATCCTAACAATGTTAATATAGATCCAACTTTTAATGTTTTACAATGGATGATTGAAGAATCTAGAATATTAGGTGGATTTAATAATACTAGTGTTGATTTTGGCGTTAGAGCTTATGCTAATGAAGAAAATATTAATCAACAACATAGGTTTAATAGCATAATATACTCAGGTGTTTACAACACTAGAACAGGATTTAATCAAACAAATGTGTTTTCTGTAGGCGAAGACATTACTAAATCATTAGACCCATCATATGGTCCAATACAAAGAACTTACGCTAGTGACAATGACTTAACTATACTACAACAAAATAAAGTAAGTAGAGCTTTAATAGATAAAGATGCTATATATTCAGCAGAAGGTCAAGGACAAGCTGTAACAACTAACAACTTAGTAATAGGTCAAGTTGTACCTTACGTAGGTGACTTTGGAATATCAGATAATCCAGAAAGTTTTGCTAGATATGGTTTTAGAAGATACTTTGCAGATGCTTTTAGAGGATCTATAATGAGATTATCACGTGATGGATTAACTGAAATATCTGAATATGGTATGTCAGATTATTTTAGAGATGAACTTAAAAAAATATCCTCTAATTTTAAAATATATACAGCAAATAATAGTACTTCATACACCGCTTCACCATTAACAACAAACGTAGTCACATTAGATGCACCAGTTGACGATATAGAAATAGGTATGAATGTTACTTTAAATGGACTAATTACAAATGCTTATGTTATAGATGTAGACTACGCGACAGACGAAGTTACATTTTCTAAAGCATTGACGTTTACAGATAAAACTGTTAGTCCAATAGTTCCTGATGACTTAATATTTACTAAACCTGTTAAAGATAAAATAGTTGGAGGTTGGGATATATTTGATAAACAATATGTTATATCAATGCAAATTGCTCCAGTTACTTTTACTGAATCAAATGATTATGAAACAACAGCTTTTGACGAATCAGTTAGAGGTTGGCCTAGTAGATATAGTTATAATCCTAGTAATATTTTTAGTTTAAAAGATACGTATTATACTACTTTTAATGGTAAATTATGGAAACAACATGATGAAGTAAGTAATAATAATAGAGGCACTTTCTATAATGTTTTTACTAAATCTTCAGTACAGTTTGTAATTAATGATGGTCCTTCTCTTAAAAAAGTTTTTCAAACAGTTAATTATGAAGGTGATAATGGTTATGAAATAGGTTCATTTGTTTCTGACTTTCAGCAAATAGATCCTGATATACCATTACAAAATCCTCCAACTTACGCAAATTCAAATGCGTATCAAGATACTACTACATTAGTAAAAAGTTATGATGAAGGTTATTATACTGACTCTGAAGGTTATCCTAAAAGAGCTGGTTTTGATAGAAAAGAAAATTTATACGTAGCTAACTTAATAAATAACTCAGCACAAAGACCTGATGGAATACTGTTTGGTGCACAAATGAGTGGTATAAAAGCTTACTTTGCCACTGTGACTATACAAACAGATAGTTCTACAGATGTAGGTGGGTTAAAAGAAATATGGTCAGTTGGTAGTACGTTTGTTAAATCGTCTTAAATTAAATGAAACAAAATAAAGAGCTTATAAAACTGGCTAAAGAAGCTGGTATTATAAGTAAAAAAAATTTTAGAAAAAGAATTATAAAATTTCAAAAGCAAATGGCTATGTTACCAGATGCTATTTGTAGAACTTCTTTTGCTGAACATGATGAAATAGATTATATAAATGGTGCTAACTTAGAGCATGAGTTTGGTGAGGGTACTTACATACGTAAAATATCAATGCCAAAGAACTTACTATATGTTACTGTGATACATAAAGTTAAGCATCCTTTCTTCGTTATGAAAGGTAAAGCAACTATAATATCAGACAATGGCGTTCAAACTATTGAAGCTCCTTATCATGGTATGACAGAACCAGGAACACAAAGAATTTTATACGTACATGAAGATTGTGTATGGATAACAGTACATCCAACAGATAAAACAACTGTTGAAGAAGCTGTAGAAGATGTAATAGCTAGAGACTATAATGATCCAAAATTAAAACTAGAATAAAATGAGTATGGCAGCAATAGCTGTGGTAGCAACTCCATTAGTAATAGGAGGTATTAACGCAGCAGTACAAAAAAACAAAGCAAATAAAATGGAGAGCGATATATTAGCTCAACAGGGTGTTGTTGATGATGCATTAGCAGCAAGACAAGATCTTGACGAAGCTGTATATGACCCTGGAGATGATATTAGAGCAATGAAATCTATGGTTAGTAATCCTATGGCTAATTTATCGGTTGCTACACAAGCTGCTGAAATTAAAATGGAACAAACTGATATTGCTTTAGCTAATACTTTAGATACATTAGCCGCTACTGGATCAAGCGCTGGTGGAGCTACAGCATTAGCAAGAGCTGCTATGCAAAGTAAACAAAACGTTGCTGCAGATATAGAGAGTCAAGAAGCTCAAAATGAAAAACTAAAAGCACAAGGAGAGCAACAAGTTCAACAACAATTACTATCTATAGAACAATCTGCTATTGCAGGTAGCACGCAAGCCGCAAATATAAAACTACAAATGCAAGAAGCTAGAGATCAAGCTGGTATAGATAGAGCATATGGTGAATTAGATGCTCTTAGATCTCGTCAGTTAGGCCTTGAAGATGCTGCTGCAGCTTCACTCATGGCGGGTATTCAAGGTACAACTAGTGCTGCTACCGCAGGTATGGGACCTGATGGAGCATTAACCAATGCATTCGCATAACAAATAGATCATGAGTCAAAGACAAGTAAAATTAACGCCACAACAATCTGCTCTAACGCAGGCTGGAGTAGCAACAGTACAACAAGCGACGCAAGCTAGCATGAGCGCTTTAAGTAGAATAGCATCTTATAATAAAGAAATGCGTGTCCAAACAAATAAAGTTATGGAAAACGCACAGAAGAATAGATCTGAATACGTTAAATTATATACAGATCAAATAAAAGATGCTAATGCTATAATGAAAGAAAGCATGACTAAGCATATAGGTACTGTAGCAGATGATTTATATAAATTAGAAGTAGCTGCTAATAATCCAAGACTTAGTGGTGAAGAGAAAAAAGAAGCTCAAGGTAAATACAACGCAGCTGTTACCGCATCAAGACAAGACTTAGATGCTCAAGCAGCTTTAGCTGTGTCGGTAACTAACAATTCACAAGTTATATCTAAGCATGTTAAAGCTAACGAAATGAATAGTAGCGTAGGACAAATTACTAGAAGTGCTATGAATCAGTATAAAAATGAAATAACATTAAGCTCTGTAATGTCTTCAGGTAATTTAACAGATATAGAATATGATAGGAGTGGAGATAAGACTGTAATAAAGTATAAATACATGGATGAAAACAACGTTGAGCAAACCGGTACCACTGATTATGATGCTGAATACAAAGCTTTTAAACAGACAGGTGAAACTTTAGAATCTAGAACAATAGGTGAAGATGATTCACTAATGAATGTGTATGTAAACACCGATGATAAGTATGTTAAAAGTTGGTACGCGCCAGGAGGTGTTTTATCTTCACCACCTAAAGTAAAACAAGAGTGGGATGGTGCTACAAATACTATGAAGATAGTTAAGTATGAAGATCCTATAGATGCTAAAGCTAATCTATTAAACAACCCAGAAGCTAGAAAATGGTTAGAAAACCAAACTAATAGAACTGATTTTGATAAACAGTTTACTCAATTAGCAAATGCTGGTTATATAACTGACGACATGTTTAAAGATGGTGACTTTCAAACATTTGGATCTGCTCCTACTAAAGCGCATTTACAAGGATTAAATAAAGAGTTGTTGGCACTAACGGAAAAATACGATAATTCTCCAGCGGGTTTAAGTCAACAAGAAAAAGCGGATATAGCCGCAGATCCTGAGTATAAAAAACTTCAAGAAAGATACGGTGATTTAATAGCTGTAGGTTCTGGTGACATGGAGATTAGTGAAGATGAATACAATAGAACAAGAAAAAACTTAATAGAAGCTTGTGTAGAAGCTCAGGCAAGTTTTATAGGAGATATGAAGTCTAAGGATACGTTGACTGTACTAGGTGAACAAGAAAAAGAAAGAGTAGGTAGAACATCTACTGGAGCTTACACAGCAAATGCTAAGACACATGCTGCTAATTCTATTGGAGGTTTTACTAACGTCAAGAAAAACTTTAGTAATCATACTTTTAATTCTAATACTCCTATAAGCACACAAATAGCGGCACAAATAAGAACTAAAAATCCAAACATATTAACTAAGTCAAATAAAAGTGTAAAAAATCCTAATCATATTTTCTCTGGTGAAGAACTTAAAAACTATAACGCTCAAGGTCAACCTAAAAAAGCTGGAGAAGAATCATTGTTTGACTTAATGCAATCAGCTGGAGGTAATCCTAGTGCTAGTGTTATATATAATTTTCCTAACTTAAACAAAGGAGATGTAACTGGATATACTAGTTTAATTAATACAGGAGACTTTAGTGTAGATAACAATGGGCAATTAAACCCAGAAGCAGAGCGAAACATAATGTACATGTATGGGTTAAATGATAATGATCAATATTTACTAGGCAATTCAGAAGGAAGAAAAAACATGACAGGTTATAACTTACCAACACTATAATAAAATAAAATATGGACATAACTATTAAAGATCCTGCTTATAAAAAAGCATATGATATTGTAAATACTTATGGTTTAAATGTATCTGATTTAGGCATTGATATGTCTTCGCTAGATTCATTTGCTAATTCATTTAAAAATGACGATGATGTATTTAAGTTTTACAAATACTTAGACACACAAGGTATAGTATCTAGCCCTGATTTTGCTTCTTTCAAAGACATTTCAGGTATGTCAGAAATTATACCTAACATTGTTGAACCAGATGTTAACAGCGAAGAAGCGGGAAAGCTGTTAGGCGCAAATTCCGTAGAAGCCATGAATATTGCGCCGGAAGATTATGTAGAGGGTGCAGAGATACCACTACAAACTACGGCTTCATCTTTGGGTCTTTCTTCATTGGAATTAGAATCTCAAAGAAACAAAAAAATAAAGAAGACTTACACTGATAATTTAAATAAATTAAAATATAGTTTTACTAAAGATGGTAAGCTTGATGAAGAAAACACAGAATACCAAGCAGCTGTAAAAAACTTACAAAGACAATACGAGAAAGATTTAGAAAACAGTAAAAAGATAACATTAGAAGATAGTTATGTACAAAAATATAATATAAGTAATCCTACTATATCTGTAAATGTAAAAGGTAAAGATGGTAAAACTACTAAAGTAAATACAGGTGTACATAGTTGGGGACTCAGAGAAACAGCTGTTGACGAACAAGATTTAGAAACTGGTGACTACTATTTTACTAAAGCAGATACTGATGAAGAGCTTGTACCTTTTTTATCTAATCAATATCCTAATTTTACTTTTGAAAAAGTATATGAACCAGCTCGTTTTAAACAAGGTCAAGGTGATAAAATTAAAGTTATAGCTGAAAACGGTAAAGAACTTACTTTTAGAGTTGGTGATCATTTAGAAGGCTCTGAATCACTTTATTCTACTAAAGCTTCTTTATTTAACTTTATAAATCAAAATGGTTTAGATGTATTAGCCACTCAAAAGAATTTATCTCAAATGGGTAGTGACTATTATAAAATAGCATCTACTGCTTTTAATTCTGAAAATCCTGCTGAAGGTGGTATAGCTATAAATGAAAGCCAGCAATTTGATATAGATCAATTTGGTAGTTTCCAGAGTAAAACTACAGAGCTTGGAACTTTCAATGTGTTTACTCCTAATCAACAACTATTTAAAACTCCTCGTCAAATAATGATAGAGAAAATAGAGGAGACTTATCCAGGTAAATACTTTCCAAATGTACCCGACATACTCGACAATATAGAAGAGTATAGCACCATGAAAGCTGATAAGATTACTAAAGATCCTATTACAGAAGGTATAAAAATGTTTTTAGAAGATCATGATAGAGGAGAATATTTTGATCAGTCCAGAAATAAAAGAACTTATGGTAAGTTTGTACCTTCTGGTAACTTATTTAATTTAGAAAATCCTGAAATGGATCAAACAATAGATGAAAATACATTTATTGAACAAGCTTTAGCCGGTGGAACTAACGTTGGTTGGAAAGAAAGACCTGGCACTAATGAGGCAGAAAGATATTTAGGTCAACAATACTCTGGCCCTGGAACTTTAATATGGCAACAAGCAACACAAACATTAAGTCAAGCAAGAAATAAAGCTGGTCAACCAGCACCATCTGTAGATGATATAAAGACTTATGTAGCTAGAATTAGATATGAAGAAATGAAAGCTAAAATCTTAGATAGTAACTGGGATGCTTATTTAGGTGAAGTTTCAACAGAAAAGAAAGGTGAATTAATAGGTTTTGACATACTTAAAAAAGATGCTAATATAGTAAGATCAGCTCAATTATCATCATTAAATGAAATAGAAATATCTAAATTTAATGCAACAGAAAATGGTATGATGATAAATTATTTTGAACAAATTTATTTTGGTTCAGAAGATTTTCCTACGCCTGGACCTGGTGAAACACCTGTTAAGTTGAAAAATGGTAAAATAGTAAGTAAATCTTTATTTGATGATTATAACAATGCAGTAGAAGGATCTAAAGCTCATTATCAAACTTTAGCTCAAAGAAGAGACGAGTCTTGGAAGTTAGCAGATGAAAGTAATGATTTAAATACAGCTTGGGATTTACTTAGAAGAGATTATAGTGTATGGGGTAAAGCTACTACTGAGTTTGGTCTTATGTTTGCTGATATAGGTATTGGAGCTACATATTTAGCAGGTAAAGCACAAAAATATCTTAGCCCTACTTATTGGACTGGAGAAGCTTTAGAAGCTTTAGACGTGCCTGATGAAATGAATATATTTAAACAGTCTTGGGATTTAGCAGAAGAAGCAACTCAACAAATGAATGTTACATATCAAGACTGGAAAAATGATGTTAGAAACGATCTAATGAAAGATGTATCTTTTCATCAGAACGAGTGGGGTGGAAGAGCAGCTTTTGCTGGTAGTTTTGGAACTTTTGTTGCTACAGAAGTAGGTAGACAAATACCTATACTTTTAACAATGATGGCTAGTGGTGGTACAGCTGCACCATGGGTTATAGGTGCATATGCAGCTGGTGATCATTGGATGCGTAATGATTATCAACAAGAGATAAGCGGTAAATATAGAGCTGAATGGGTAGATGCTGCGGCTGCTGTAGGATACGGTGCTGCTGAAGGTGTGTTTGAAGCTTTAACAACTGTACCTATATTAAGAAGAGGTGGTGATTTAATAAAGCGAATGGGTCAAAGATCTGTCGTTGATTATAGAGTGGCTATGAAAAATTATTTTATGGCTCAAGCACCACGTATACCACTAGAAACAGTATCAGAAGGTATTGGTGAAGGCTTAACTCAAATTAGTCAAAACTTAATTGATGGAAGACCAATATCAGAAAATGTAGATCATGCTATGTTTGTCGGTGGTATGTTTGGTTTTGCTATGTCTACTTCTCCTATGATAATGGGTATGGTTGCACAAAGATTTACTGACTATGGTAAAATGGCTGAGTTCAGAGGTTTATCAGCAGATTTACAATCATTGCAAATGCAACGAGATCAATTACGTGTTGAAGGAGCTGAGTCAGGAGTTATAGAAGCTTATGATAAAGAAATAGGAGAAGTTAAGGATAAGCTTAATGTAATGGCTAAAGAAAAGTTTGACTTTATAAATAATACTTTATCTAAAGACGCTAACAACGGGTTGACATTATCAATGATTAGAAGTGAGCAATTAAGATCTCAAGCTGAAGAAATAATTAACTCTACAAAATTAGCACCAGGCGTTAAACAACAGCAACTTAGAAGAATTAAAGAACAATTTGATTCTAATGAATATAATTCTAATATATTTAAAAATTCAAACGCATTTGGTAATGACTTTACCTTATTAAAAAAGAACGATACAAAAGCATATGACGATTATGTACAACGTGCTAAACAAAAGATTAGAAGTGATGGAAACAAAAGCAACGACTTTCAACCTAATATAGATGAAGTTGAAGCTATAGCTGAAGATTTATACATTGAAGATAGAGTAAACGCTAATTACGAGTTACAGTCTAAAATAAATGAACAAGCTAACTTAAACATTACATTAGGTAGAGTACAAAGTAAAGAAGACTCATATAAGTATATTGACAATATAATAGACGAAGTAAGAAGTGATTTGACTAATGCAGGTCAAAGTGAAGAATTTATAGAAAGTCAAGTAGAAAAAATAAAACTAGCTAAAGAAGGTATAAGAAATGGTAATAATGGTTTAAACTTTAGCCCAGTAATAATAGACGGTAAAGAAGTAACTAAAGATTATTCATTAGTAGTAGTAGATAATGCTGTAAAAAATAATAAACTTCAAGTAGGTACTCATGAAATTGGCCATGCTATATTTACTAAATTATTAGGTACAAACTCACAAGATTTTGCACCATTAGCAGAAGCTATTGTAGATTATTTAAGTACAGTTGAAGGTGGTAGTGATGTATTAACTAGAATATTAGTAAGAGATAGACAAGCATCGCAAATGGCAGATGAGCTTGTAATGAATTTTTTAGAAGAAGTTGGTAATAACAACGTGCCGCTTGATCCTAGGTTTGCTGCGTTGTTTGGTCGTGGAGCTAGCGATGGTGTTAGCACGGCTACTAAAGGTGAAATGCAATTTGACTTTAAAGGTCAGACAGATGCTGTAGCTTTTTTAATTGGTTTAGGTAAAGCTATATCTACAGGTCAAATAAACAGTGATGTAATTGAAGCAGCTAAACAATCAAAAGCTTTAGAAGCTTCACGCAAGGTAAAGGCTAAAAGAAAAGCAACTCAAGAAGCAAGAAATAATCTAGTAGAAAAAGCATCGTCTAATATAGCAGAAACCGCTGAAGAAAAGACAGGAAGAAGAAAAAACAGAGAAGAAGAAATTTTAAAAATATATAATAAGTATGCATTAGATAGTAAAGGTGCTCCAATAAGTAGATCTGAATGGCAGACATTTTTAGATACCGAAGAAGGCTTAACAACGTTAGGTAAAATATTTGAGTTATATAGCAAAGATTTACTTACTATAGCACGTAATAATCCAGACGCGGTTGGAGCAGCTGTAAGACCTTTAATGATGCACATAAGAACGTTTAATCCTCAAGTTAATAATGATTTAGCAGGTTGGATAGGTTCACAGCTTAAAAATAAATTAGGCACTGGAATAAAAGACTTAACAAAAGGACAAGCACCTGTAGGTACTAAAAGAATAGGTCAAGAAAGAGAAGGGGCTAGAGCGTTAGATATAGCAGACACGAGCTCTGAAATAAATTTAGATGAACAAATAGAAAGTTTTAGAGAAGGTATAGGTGTAGAAACAGGCAGTGAAATATACAATACTGTAGTTAAAGCTGGAGAAAGAGTTGTTGGAGGTATACTTCCTAAATTTGAATTTACATATAAATCTGGTAAAAGAAAAGGTCAAACAGTAAAATTAAATGATGTAAAAGCTAGATTAAAAGAAAATCCTAATGATGCCCAAGCATTAACTGATCTTAATAATATATATAAAAATGTTAGACAAGAATTAGCAAATGCTTATGATAGCTTTTTGTTTACTGAAATTAAAAAGTCTATGGGTACTGGAGACGCGTATAAAAGCTATTTAAGAGCCATTAGACCAACTATAATGAAAAATATGTCTATAGCTGATCTTGTGGCTATGGAAAGACTTTCTAAGCAAAAAACTTTAACCAAGCTAGAAGCAAGTAATTTAAGCCCAGCAAAGATAAAACAATATGAAGGAAGTGGTGATTTAGTATATACTAATCCAAATGCAGGTCCTAATTTATATTCTAGATTAAATCCAACTGAGCAAGAGTTTATAGAGTTTTTTGAAAAACGTGGAAGAAAAGATGCGCTAGCTAAAAATATATCAAAACAATTTGGTTTTGATGTTACAATGCAAGCTATGAATGACAACATAGTAGATGTGATAGATAAAGCTTTTCCAACAGAAAACTTAAATAATATAGCTAAAGATGCCGCAGCTAAAGAAATGCTACAAAACTTTGCTACAGCAATAGGCACAGGTATAAACACTAAGTTTTCAGGTACTTTAAATGAAAATATAAATGAAGAATTAATAAGTGGCTTAGAAAATATGGTTAGCGTTGATGGAATAAGTAATGATGTTAAGATAAGAAAGCCACAGATAAGAGCAGTAGTTGAAGGTGTTTATCCTAATTTAACTAAAAAAGCTATAACTCAAATAGTAAATGATCTTAATAAGATACTTGCTCCATATGGTAGATTAATAAATAAATATGAAGCTGTAGACGTAAACGTCGAAGAATTTATTAATGAAGTATTAACTGATAATGAAGCTCAAAGTATAGCAGATTTCTTTGGCGTAGGTAATGTAACTGATTTATTTAGAAACAAAGTAGATAGTCAAAGAGGATTTGTAAAGCTACTAGCTGCAGATATGAAGAAAAATTATACTAATCCACTAGAATTAGCTGCTAATTTTTGGCACTATAAAGGAGGTCTAGAGGATGGTAGTAATAATCCTACAAGATTAATGACGTTCTTTAATGAAGGATCAGGTGGTCATTCGCAGGCTTATATAGATCAATTTATAGCACCTGTTTTTTCTACTACAGAAAACCCAATAGTAGCTGTAAAAACTAAAAATACTAAACATCCAATTTTTGGTTTTAATATAGAGCAAGTAGAGTTTACGTATAAAGACAAGACTAAAGCAGTTGTTAATTCTCAACGTAGAACTACGCAAGCTACTACTAAAGATATGGTTAACAATACTATGAGTGAACTAGAGCTTAGCAGAAGAAAGAAAGATTCTGACAGAGCATTTAACTTTGTAGTAGACGTGTATGAATCAGCTAGCAACTTGGTTAATGACAACGTAGGTAACAATGAGAACTTAGCAATGTTAGTAGCTGGTTTTGGAGCTAATATGAAAGGTCCAATTAGAGCTGGTGCTAGATTAAGATACTTACCTTTAAATCCTCCTACTACTCAACTAAACATTAATGGTAAAAAACAATTTGAATATGAACATGGTATACCTGGTTTAGTTGTTAATTTAGCTATAGCAGATAAAATATTCCATAATAATGCTGAAATAGATTTAGCTAAATTACAAGAGAATTACACAGTAGGTGTTATACATGTAGACTTTAATAGTAATTTTGGTACGTTGTTTCAGTCGCGTATGCCTTTTGGTTATAAAATAGGTGATTCACCTATAACTAGATGGATAAATAAATATACTATTGGAGGACCAATGCATGGATTATTTGATTTAGATATTAATGGTCCAGTAAAAGAGGTTGATGATGCTGTTAAACTATCAGAGCAAATGATAGCTGCTAATAATGTAAATAAAAAAGTATTAAGCAATAATGTAATTACCATGAAAGCTAGTGATAATCTAGCTGAGGTAGTAGGTTATGCAGCTACTGTTGATAATGCTTTAAATATAGCAAGAGATCCTAATGCCCCAGTAAGAAAAATTAGAGTATTTGATTTTGACGATACACTAGCTACAAGTAATAACATAGTATTTGCTAAAAAAGGAAATGAAACTATTGAACTTAATGCTGAGGAATTTGCAGCTGAGGGTGAGAAACTACTTAGTGAAGGATATACATTTGACTTTACTGATTTTAATACCGTTAGAGATGGTGGAAGAGGACCTCTGTTTAGTATTGCTGAAAAAATCAGAGACGCTAGAGGTACAGAAGATGTTTTTGTATTAACAGCAAGAGCACCAGAAGCTCAAGTACCTATACATGAGTTTTTAAAATCACAAGGTTTAAACATACCTTTAGCTAACATTACTGGTTTAGGAAATTCAACAGGTGCTGCTAAAGCAGAATGGATAATAAATAAAGCAGCAGAAGGATATAATGACTTTTATTTTGCTGATGACGCTATAGGAAATGTAAATGCCGTTAAAGATGCGTTAGCTCAAATAGATGTTAAGTCAGAAGTGCAACAAGCTAAAATGAAGTTTAGTGAAAATGTAGACGAAGACTTCAATAATATTATAGAACAAACTACAGGAGTAAAATCATTTAAAGAATATTCAGCTGCTAAAGCTAAAACAATTGGATCTAATAAAGGTAAATTTAAATTCTGGATACCTTATGGAGCTGAAGACTTTATGGGATTAATATATCCATTACTTACAAAAGGCAAGCTAGGAGATTCTCAAATGGCTTGGTTTAAAAAGCATTTAATAGATCCATATGCAAGAGCTAAACATGATATTAGTACTGCACGTATTAATTTAATGGATGATTTTAAAGCATTAAAGAAAACATTACAAGTACCAGCAGAACTTAGAAAAACAAATGAAACTGGATTTACAAATGAACAAGCTGTAAGAGTTTACGTGTGGACAGCTATGGGTTATGATATACCTGGTCTTTCTAAGGCAGATTTAAAAGAGTTAAATGATTTTATAGAATCAAATCCTACACTACAAACTTTTGCTGAGCAATTATTAGTTATAAATAAAAATAATGAATATCCTCAGCCAGGTAGAGATTGGCTTGGTGGTACTATAACCACAGATTTACTTAATGGATTAAACACTTTGTACAGAGCTGAAGCTTTAAAAGAGTGGCAAGAAAATGCTGATCTTATATTTTCTGAGAAAAACTTAAACAAGTTAGAAACTATATATGGTCCTAAGTATAGAGAAGCTATGGAAAATATATTGACTAGAATGAAGTCAGGTAAAAATAGACTTGCATCTGGGAGTAGATTAAGCAATAGAGTATTAGATTATATAAATAATTCTACTGGTGTTATTATGTTCTTCAACATGAGATCAGCCGTGTTACAAGCTATATCTTCTACTAATTTTATTAATTGGAGTTTTAATAATCCTTATCAAGCTGGTAAAGCATTTGCAAATCAAAAACAATATTGGAAAGACTTTATGTTTTTAATGAACTCTAATTACCTAAGAGATAGACGTAAAGGTCAAAAGCTAGATATAAGCGAATCAGAAATAGCCAATGCAGCTGCAACGGCTACTAACAAAGCAAAAGCTGCTATTAGTTATATATTATCTAAAGGTTATTTACCTACTCAAATGATGGATAGTTTTGCAATAGCTTCAGGTGGCGCTACGTTTTATAGAAATAGAGTTAATGATTTAATAAAACAAGGTATTGAAATTAAAGAAGCTGAAGAAAAAGCATACACTGAGTTTATAGAAAAATCTGAAGAGTCTCAGCAATCATCTGACCCTAGTAAAATATCATCTCAACAAGCTAGTGATTTAGGTAGACTAACATTAACTTTTGGAGTTACACCTATGCAATATGGTAGATTAACTAAAAGAGCTTATCAAGATTTAATAAACGGTAGAGGTGATGCAAAAGAAAATATAAGTAAAATAGCTTATTATACTTTTGTACAGAATATGATATTCAATGCTCTTCAACAAGCTGTATTTGCTGTTGGATTTGGAGATGGTGATGATGATGAAAAGAAAGAAGAAAAACTTTATGATACTGCAAATGGTATGGCTGATTCTGTATTGAGAGGTTTAGGTATAGGAGGTGTTGCTATATCTGTAGTTAAAAACTTTTTATTAGACTTATATGAAAGATCAGATAGATCTAGACCTGAGTATGTAGATTCAATATGGAAATTAACTCAATTTTCTCCACCTATTAGTTCTAAAATATCTAGACTTAGACAAGCTGCTTGGTATTTTGATAGCAAAAAGCGTAGACAAGAAATGATAGATAAAGGATTTAGTATAGATAACAATGCTTATAAAGCTGCAGCTAAAGTAATTGCTGCTACTACTAATATCCCTCTTGATAGAATGTTATTAAAAATAGAAAACGTTCAAGCTGCTTTATCAGAAGAAGCTGATTGGTGGCAAAGCATGGCCATGTTGTTAGGTTGGCCAAAATGGCAAATAATGCCTGATGAAAAAGATAAAAATAAAAATACTAATCCATTTAAGAAAGGTAGAGGTAATTCATCTGATTCAGGTAATCCTTTTGTAAAAGCTAAAAGAGAAAAGAAAAAGCAAAATAATCCTTTTATTAAATGAATAAAGTAAAATTTATAGGTTATTACACGCTTAATACTTCATATGCTATAGAAGCTGCAAAACTAAAAGCATCGTTAGAAGAATTAAATCTAGATCATGATATAGTAGGTGTAAAAAATTTAGGTAATTGGGAGTCTAATACTAAGATGAAACCAAGAGTTATAAAAGATATGTTAGATAAATATCCTGATTATTCTATAGTTTACGTTGATTCAGATGCTATTGTAAGAAGTAAACCAGAATTATTTTATAGTATTAAAGAAGATGTAGGTGTTAGATATCAAGAGTTTTCTCATAGAAAACAACCAGAGTGTTTATCTGGTACTATATACTTTGCTAATAACGAAAGATCAAAACAACTTTGTGATTTATGGATATCAAAATGTAGTAGCACTAATATAAAAGTGTTAGCTGAACAAAGTGTATTGCCAATAGCTATTGAAGAAATGAAAGCTAAAGGTTTAAGTGTTATGAATATACCGCCAGAGTATACGTTTATATTTGATACTATGAAAAAAATTTATCCTTACTCTGATCCTATTATTGAGCATTTTCAAGCTAGTAGAAGAAACAGAAGAAAAGTTAGGTAATATTTAGGAACAACTAAAA
>CETF01067124.1_pt1 | contig 21632 bp, 22 predicted proteins | sample 326991 | NCBI WGS metagenome assembly CETF01 (sample SAMEA2622331, study PRJEB7988) | marine metagenome | biome: marine biome (ENVO:00000447); feature: surface water layer (ENVO:00002042); material: "saline water (ENVO:00002010), including plankton (ENVO:xxxxxxxx)" | depth 5 m | reverse complement strand
GGAAACACTGGAGGCTTATCTACCTCTACTCCTACCGCAATAACAGGGACTTCTTCAACTGAAGGTGCGCACCACCATACTTACATTAAAGATAATCACACACATAGTGTTACAGGAGACACAACAGAGGTTACAGATTATTCTGCTACTGATGGTCTTGAGAGAAGAGTAACGGGTGAAACAGGAAGTATTAAAGACTACAGTACAGAAGCTAACAAAAAATGTACAGGCACAACAGGAAACGTAAAAGTAGGGTCTTCCACAGACCTCCCTGATTTCACCATTTCAATTTCAGGAAGTTCATCTTCATCAGGCTTAAATCATAAACATAGAGTCCCTGCTTTACAGAGCACACCTACAACACATAAGTTTGTAGCTGTATCTGGTCAAACTTTCCAAAACAACCCTCCTGCTTTTGCAGATTTTTCAAATACCTTTAACAAACGGATTAGATTCGAGGATGGCACAGATACATCATTTAGGTATCATGAAACCTCTCATTCTAGCGGAGATTTTTATGTTAAGTGGGAAATAACTGTCAATGAATCTGCTTCTGTTGATAGCATTGTAGGAAGCATAGAGCGCGTCGCAGTTGGGGCAGGAGCACCCGCAGATATTCCTTTTGGACCTTTGACCCAAGATGGGACAACTAAAGCTTTAACAAGAGAAGCCGACAAGAGGAAAGGAACTTTTCACCAGAAAATAGGGTCCGTGAGTGCAACCACTGTAGACCAAGTCCAGTTTAGCAATATTAACTGGAGTATGACAGTTTTACCTGAAGTATCCTAGCCTTGAATTGTCCTTATTTTCTTTTATATTAAGACGTGCCAGCTACTACCGTCAGTTATTTATATACAACGCATAGTCAATATCTTGACGCTGCGAACCTATCGCATACAGGCTTTAGAAAAGCCCTAAACGAGGTTATGCCTCGTTTATATAAAATGGGATACTGGCGTGATATGTATGTAGAACATACACAAGAGGCTTCTAATGGTTATATATCTCTACCTCAAGACACAGACTCTATCGTAGCTGGTATTATAGATAATAGCGCAGTACCTACCCGTTCTTTGTGGCACGATTACAAACTTTTTGGTACAAATGACGATGATGATACTGTTTTATCATCTTTTATTGATGATGGATATCATACGACCTACAGAGACTTAGATGGCACTACTTCATATACTTTAAACATTACTGATATTGGCCCAAATAACACGGGCGAAATATTTAATGATAACCATTCTGAGATAAAAATTATTGGCCGAAGAGCAGGAACAACAGCTCCTGATAAAGTAACAATTACTTTTACTAACAATTCTGGAAGCATAACCACAAAAAATTCTACTGAAACAGATGTAGTCTACGTTGAGCGTATTTTATACAAAAGTATCCCTTCAGGAAATCTTACGAGACTGAAAGCTGTTAAGACTAGTGACACTTCTCAATCAGTTATCCTTGCAGATATACCAAGTGGGCAGGGCGAAATACGTTATAGGAGATACAGGATAGGAGGAACTGATAGTACATCTTCAGCTCACGTTTTAACTAAAAGACGTTGGGTTTCTTTAGATACCCACTCAAACTCAGATCTTTCAGAAGACCCTGTATACGTGCCTGATGATGCTATTGTTAAACATGCTTTATTGGGTAAGTTAGCAGAAGATAATGCTGACATACAAAGAGCTACATATCATTGGGGAGTGTGTGAGAAACTTTTAGAAGAAGACACTGATTCCTTTAGAGGAGCCGCTAAACCAACATTACACATAGCTCCTGACGGGGTAGGTGCAGGTATGAGAGGAATGTATTAAACAATTTTATAATAAACTAAATAATTATGGCAACAAACAACATTGATAAACAATCCTTCGGACAAGAAGGTGCAACTTTTGAATCTGGCACAACAGCCGTTACTGGAGAATTTTGCGCTATTACAATGGTTGAGGATACTGAATTTTCTGCTCTTACTTGGCCTGAGTTGGATGGTGATACTATAACTGGTGTTACTTTTCAGGCTGGGTTCACTATTTATGGGCAGATTACAGGCTTTACATTGTCTTCAGGAAAAGTATTAGCATACAAAGCTGCGTAGTAGATGTTAGGTTTAGGCACAAAGCTAACGTCATCTAGTGGTCTAGGTAATTTAAGAAGGGATTATAACTTTCTTGAAGGATCATTACACCCTGACATAGATTTTAGCAGGGCTTCCTCAGCTACCCAAAAGAACAGCGAGGGTAAGATCTGCTATGCTCCTCATAATTTGTTAGATTATTCTGAAGACATTACGAACAACTGGATAAAATTTGTCTTTGGAGGAGCAAGTCGAGGGTTTGTTGGCTCGCAAACTGATCCCTTTGGAGGCACTGATGCTACTAAAATAGTTCTTTCTAATGCTGATACTTCAACTGGTGGACAGCTATTTACAAGAGAGTTTAGTGCGGTTCAAAATCAAGTTTATGTGCTGTCCGTCTACTTGAAAGGACAAGTGGGAGGAGAAACTGTACAAATAGATTTTAGGAATCAAGGATCAAGTGGAATAGCAGGATCTTCTGTTACACTGACGACTGAATGGCAAAGGTTCTCAGCAGTATTTACGTCTGATGCAACAGCTACAAGAGGACTGCAACTTAGATTTCTTGGGTCAGCATCGGATCAAGATTTTTATTTCTTTGGCGCACAAGTAGAGCAGACTTTCGATTCAAGCCAAACAACTCCAAGCGCATATTACAAAACTTCTGGAGCAGCCTATCAAGCACCTCGCTTCGACTACGACAAAGACGGCAACAGCAAGGGACTCTTGATTGAAGAGGGGAGGACGAATCTATTTACCTACTCACAAGATCTATCACAGTGGAATTGGGTTAGTGGTGATGGACATATTTTAGCAAACGCTGCTATATCTCCTGCTGGTTCAAAAAACGCTACCAAAATAATTCCTAACGCTACGGATGGTAATAAACTTTTCAGACCTCCATCTGTCCCCACTGCTACTCAAGGCAATACATATTGTATGTCAGTCTATGTAAAGAAGGCAGGACACAGGTATTTTAAATTTTACTTTAATGATTCTGCTTCACGATTGTTACACGTTGATTTGGATACAGGTCAGGGTACTCTCATTAATGCTAGTGGAGGACATTCTGTCGAGGAGGTAGGAAATGACTGGTACAGAGTTTGGTTCAGCCACACTATTGTAGGCAGCGGTGGAATAGGAAGTATTTATTGGAATTCATCAAACAGCAGTGGTTTTCCAGTTTCATTTACAGGAGATGGCTCAAGTGGTGTATTGGTATGGGGCGCACAATTTGAGCAGGGTAACTACCCAAGTACGCTCATACCAACCTACGGAGCTACTGCAAGTCGTTCTGCGGATCTAGCTAAAGTAGATGGTACAAACTTCAGTCGATTCTTTAAAGACACTGAGGGTACGACTGTGGTTGATGTACAACTGCCAACAGGTTTAATTCCTAATTACAGTAGAGTTTACAATTTTTCTAATCTCTCGACTAGCGATGAGATTGAGATTTGGTTACATGGAGGGAACTACAAAGTTTATGGTCAGATCAAAAAAAATTCAGTCAATCAAGGAGCCAACCCTGCAAGTAACGTTTTAATTACATCAGGTGAAATAGCCAAGCTAGGGCAATCCTATAAAACTAATAGTCACAGTATTATTCAAGATGGCTTTACGGGATTCAATGACACGACCGTAAATCTACCTACTAACATCAGTCAATTAAACTTAGGTGGCAGACATAATAACCAATCTCAACTAAATGGTTGGATAAGAAGACTTCGATATTTTAACAAGCAACTAAGCGACACAAAAATTAAGAAACTCACCAATACCTCGTTCCTGCTCGACAAATTCAAGGGAGCCACAGCAGCCCACAGTCTTAGATCACTTAGAGACGGCAGAGATAACTCTCCTGTCACTCGCATTAGAAGGGAATATGACTCTCATGAAGCAGACTACACAGCCAATCAAGTTGCTAATGGAGAGTTAGAAAAAGACTTTAGGAGTGCCGACCAAACCACATTGCCGTTGAACATTTCATGTGAAGCTGATGAGATGGTAGTTAATGGAGCATTTGATTCAAACACTACTGGTTGGACAGCAGGAGGAGGAGCTACTTTAGCCGTTGATAATGGAAGACTAAAAATAACAAATAACGCTACGGGTAACAGTTACGCTAATCAAACCTTAACCACTAAAGTTGGAAGTCAGTACACAGTTTCTTTAGATTATATCGATAACACAGGGGGCAACGCACTAGTGTGGGTAGGAACATCATTTGGAGGCAATCAACTCGGAACAAATACATTTACTACATCTGGTCATTACACTTTAACTTTTACAGCGACCGCTACAACCTCGTACTTACGAATCGGAGCAAATGAGCCTACTAATGGAACTATTTATTTCTTCGACAACGTATCCGTCAAAGAGGTCAACCCGATAGCAACTGGCTTCAGCACTCGTAAGATCAATTCGAGTTACACTGGAAAGGCAATGCGTTGCAGGAATCAGCAAAATGTTGAGGTCGAGGTAGACTTCGATGATAACAATGAGATAAGCCTGAGTAGTCCTGTTACAAATAGCAGCCAAAACCTTCTTGCATACAGTGAGAACTTTGGTGAGTGGCTTCCAACTAACTTTCCAGTATTGGTAAATAACCTTGATGATCCATTTGGAGGACAAAACGCTTGGTCAATAACATCAACAACTAATGGTTCATATCATCAAATTAGACCCCCTACTGCTATTTCAATTACACCAAATTCAACTTACACTTTTTCTTGGTATGTTAAAAAAGAATCTAGCCGAACAAACTACGGAGGCGTTGGAATAAATTTATACGGAGGGACAAGCAAATTTGCTTACGTTATTGTTGACGAAGTAAACGGTACTGCCACCTATAATGCAATCCAATCAAGTACTAACACTCCAATCATCAGTGTGACTGAACCAGTAACGGGTTGGTGGCGAGTATCAGTCACCTTACATGATACTCACTCAAATAATCAGGCTATTATGTATCTCTATGCAGGGTTCTCAACAAACAACACAATTCTTTCTCCTGTAGCAGGATCAGCTAGAACTATCTTCGGAGCCATGTTCGAAGAAACAGTCTACGAGGACACTCCTTCTGGAAGTGAGATAATTACTAATGGTACTTTTGATGCCGATAGTAATTGGACAAAACAAGCAGGTTGGAGCATTGCAAATGGAGTCGCCACTCAAGACGGAAGTCAAATTGGCGCGGCTCAAATATATCAAACCATCCCGACTGTTACTGTAGGCAAAAAATATCAAGTCACTTATGATTTAACAATCACGGCAGGGACAGTGGATGCCCGATTCCAAGGTGGAGGAGGGACAACTATTGGCGCAACCAGAACAACGAGTGGAACTTATACCGATATATTAACGCCTACTCTTGCCCATGATACACTAAGAATAAGAGGCGGTATTACTTTTGAAGGAACAATAGATAATGTCTCTCTAAAAGAACTGTTAATATTGTCCCCAAGCACCTACGCCCAGACTCCCGTAATATCCGACGATGGCTCGAATACAACTGCGACTACTCTTGGAGAGTTCAGCGGACTTGAGAATAAATTAAGTTACTCTGAAGATTTTAGTCAATCAATTTATACAAAAATATTTTCAGGCATACAAGATGCTTCACAAATTGTTGATCCGTTTGGAGGTAACAACGCTGTACGTCTTGCAGCCGACACTAATAATGGACAGCATCGGTTAGACATACCAACCACTGTAGGAACAGGCTTACATACCTTTTCTGTTTATGCAAAAGCTGCTGAATATGGTTCTATTTGGTTAAGAAGACAGGGTTCATCGTCGGTATTCAATTTAGAAAACGGAACAGTCATTTCTGATAGTGGAAATAACAACCCAACCATTACTGCTGTAGGCAATGATGGATGGTATAGAGTCTCCATAACTAACACAGGAAGTGCTAACGATACGTTTAGAATAAACTTTGCTCCAACAAATTCTTCTACCGCTGATTATGTAGGTGACGGTACTAGTGGCATCTACATCTTTGGCGCACAGCTAAACACCGACTCTCTCAAGAAGTACCAAAAGACCAGTGGCACAGCCCTAACTGGCGATGTTCATGTGGTTAACTGGTATGACCAAGCAGGAGGTGAAGACTTCACTCAAAGCACAGCAGGAGAGCAACCTCGTATCGTTATGGGCAGCGAACTCGTGACTAGTAGTGGAAAGGCTTCTGTTTACTTTGATGGTGGAGATACGTTAGACAACAATGCTCTCGCAGGACAGAACAGGTTAGATAGTTACTTCATTCAAGATACAAGTGATAATAAATATGTTTATCCTACTGATCCTAATTCTTCTTCCCATTATGGTCTTGTCGCAGAAGATGGTTCAAGTAGCGGTACTTTAGCCTTAGACTTTGGAACTCCTTCTTACTATGTAAATGGAGCATTACAATCCTTTTCAAATAGAAATGATGTACACGACCGTTTAACAGGTAAAATAAATTTAGTTAGTCAACACAACACAAGTACAAGTGATTTTGGTAGTTTAGAGGTTGGTCAGTTTAGTGTCGATCCTTCTTACAACTACACAGGAAAAATCTCCGAGATGGTATTCTTCCCGAACATGGATTCATCGCCAAAGCGGTTCCCAATCGAGCAGAATATGATTCAGCACTTCATGGATGGAGCAATCTACAGTGAAGACTTCAATGATGATACAGGTGGTTGGACCTTTTCCTCAGGAGGAGCAGGTACAGTTAATTTAGCCCATGAGACTACATCGCCTATAAGTGGTAGCGGTTCACTGAGGATAACCATGCCAAGCACAGGAACCTCGACGGGTTACCCACGGGTGAGAGTATTCATGGGGACGAACGCTAGAACTAATGTAAAATATCGTTTGAGCTTCAAGGCGCAGCTACTAAGCGGAACAGCGGAGTGTGACATACGGTTTGGAACAGGAACACTGAATATGCAGTTTGCTCTTAACCAAACATTTACGTCAACAGCACAAACTTACACATTCACAGAAACTTTTGATACTCTTGCAACAGGCCAATTAGATGCTGTTGACTTTTTATTCGACGGAACAAAAGCACCTTTTGATCTATTAATTGATGACGTAAAAGTTGAAGAGTTAGGCGTAGAAGGCTACCTCACAAAGCTCCACGATCAGACAGGCAATTTGAATCATGCCCTTCAAGCGACTGCTGCTTATCAGCCTAAGTTGGTTAATGGTGGAGACTTAATCAAGTCAGGGAATCATCCTGCTTGGGAACACGTTACAGCTTCTAATATGGAACTGTTTGGGAAACTCAAAGCTGCCCGTCTTGACGCTTGGTTTGTAGCTGACACAAGTGATAACAGATACTTATACCCTGCAAACTACGCCACAGCTAGCGATCATGGTTTTGTTGCTCAAGATGGATCAACCAGTGTATCTTTAATTGCAGATTATGGTGGAGGGAACGCAAAACTTTATGCTAATGGAACTTTCATCGGTTCATCTGGATCAGCAACTAGAGACGAAGTTCATAGCGCTCTCAATGGAAGAAAGTTAGTACACCATCAAGACGCAGATACAGCAGATTGGTCGCAATTACAGATGGGTTATTATGGAAGTAGTAGTACTGATACATTCAATTTCCAAGGAAAGTTTTCTGAATGGATCTGGTATGACTCCGATCAAAGCACTTACAGGACAGGCATCGAAAGCAACATAAACACTCATTACAACATTTATTAAAAGACATGGCATATCTAATATTTGACAGCAAAGAAGAAGCACAAGCACGAAGCGAACAAGCAGGGATCGCAAAGGGTTTATCTTACCACAAAACTCGCAGCGGTAGTCGTTACTGGTGGGGCGTTAGTGAAGAAGCAGCCGAAGAGAATCCAAGAGCGTATATCGAAATTAAGAGACTCGTTTGGACTGATGAAGAATCAGGTGAAGAAAACGTAAGCATTCCTGATCAAGCATTACTCACTGATGATGACGCTCTTGTCGATTCATTACCAGAAGATTGGGTTTACCCACCTGATCCAATGGCAGATACTACAGAAGCTGTGGTCGCTGATCCAATGGCAGATACTACAGAAGATGTGGTCGAAGAGCCTACAGAAGAAGATCCAGAAGAACCACCACTCGCTGACTAATGAAAGACATACTTTTAAAATTTGATTCAAAAGAACAAGCCGTTACTTTCGCAGAGGACAACGGCTTTACTTCTGTTGTCGAAAAGGATGGTGAGGAACAAGTTAATGTCATTGAACAGGGAGAAGATTATGTCTTTACCGTCATCGGTGAACACTGGACAGAGACTGGTGAAACTGAAACATTTAGAGACGAAACTGGCATTGAATACGAACACCCGATCATGACGACTGACGATGCATGGTGGGTATTGTTTCGTGACATGGCCGACAGGGACATGACTCCCGCAGAAGATTTTATTATATGGCATAGTGCCATGACTGAACAAAACGAGGAAGGCGAAGAAGTGCCTATCCCAAGACCAACTAACGCACCCAATCGGGTTTTTTTATAAAATGACTAATAGCGAAATAATCTCAAAAGGAGTGACAGGCATATTTGGTTCATTGATAGCCGTTACAATCCCTTACGCTGAATTTATTCAATGGATTATACAGGTTATTGGTGGTCTATTAGGAATAGCTGTTGCTATAATTACACTTTACAACTTAATTAAAAGGAAAAAATGAATAAAGACTCAATACTCGGAATCGTAAGACACATCCTCACCTTCGGTGGAGGATTCATGACACAGAATGGATTAGCAACTCAAGATGAAGTCACTACAGGTGTTTCAGCAGTTGTTACTCTTGTTGGTGTTATATGGTCAATCTTATCTAAAAAGAAATAATGAAAGAAAAATCCTACGGCAAAGAAAAGAAGGTTTATACAAAGCCAAAAAGTGCTAAAAAGAAACTTTTAAAGGACGCTTATAACAATACTAAAAAGTGACCTTCATAAAAATAATAAAAGCAGCTTTGAGTTCATACGCTGCGTATACTAAGTATAAGCATAGGAAACATATTTATGATCTTGAAGATGAAGCTGACCGCCTTGCTGCTGATGGTTCTCCTGCTGCCAAGCTGCGTCTTGAAAGACTTAGCAGGAGACTCCAGTTTGAACGAAAGCAATCTTTATGATCCTGCTACAATTACCCTTATAAAAGGGTACGATTATCCCTTTAAAGAGGGAAACCTCATGGGCCGTGGGCAGAAGTTTCACAGTGATTATTCCTACAGACGTGCTATAATAATAGGAGATGATAGCGATATGCGTGGGACACAGCAGACCAAATGATTCAGGTGCAGCTTCTGTAACTGGAGTCACTGAATGGGACTACAACTCCCAATTAGCTGATATGATCAGTGACAGGTTGAAGACTCCGCATAAAATTTACTCTACCTACAAAGGTAATAGTTATTGGAGTTCTATGAAATGGCTTGCTAGAACTTTAAAACATGATGCTGTTGAAGCAGCGATTGAACTTCATTTTAACGCTGCTACTCCATCAGCGACAGGACATGAGTGGTTGTACTGGAATACTTCAGAGAAAGGCAGGTTGTTCGCTAGATGTTTACGGGATTCTTTTGAGGATTGTTTCCCTCAGTTAAGGAGTAGAGGGATCAAACCACGCAAGAAAGGTAGTAGAGGAGCAGGGTTTTTAAGATTAACGCACTGTCCCGCGACTATCGCAGAACCTTTTTTTGGTAGTAATGAAGAGGATTGGGAACTCGCTTTAAAGAATATGGAAGGAGTGGCTACCTCAATGGCTGCGGGGATAGAACTCTACAAAGAACTCTCAGAAAGGTGGTAATGTGCAACTGCCTAAAACAATATCGATTGCAGGGCAGAGGGTAAAACTTGAGCTAGTTCCTTTTAATGGGGACAGCCCTGACTTCGGATTGTATTTACACGATAAAAAAACTATCGAAATAAATAAAAATTTAAAAGGCAAAGTCCTATTAAATACTATTCGTCACGAAATGATGGAAGCTAGTCTACTCATAAGTGGAGTAGGGTGGCTTGAAAACTACGACCAAGAAGCTGTTGTCCGCTGTATGGAAGAGATATTTTTTCCTGCTTGGGAGTTATTTTTGAAACGAGCAACTTGAAAATTTGAGTGTAAGAAAACAAGGTTTTAAAGAAAGCGGTCCCTTCGCAGTCTATACCCCCTCTAGCGATGATATATCTCTCGCGCATACGAGGGCTACTGAAATGGGAGTTCTTCCTAATTCATTTACTCAAGGCATGGGTCGTATGACTGGTTCTTTAGGAGAGATAGTCGTTAATAAATTTATTAAAAAAAGTGTTTATGTAGGCAATTATGTTTTTACTCATGATTTAGAACATCGACACAAACGAATAGAGGTTAAGTCTAAAACTTGTGGGTCCATCCCGAAACCCGAATACTCTGTTTCTGTTAATGGGTCCTCTAAGAAAATTCCTGACAACGATGTTTATTTTTTTACCAGAGTCAGGAAAGATTTAATGTTTGTCTGGATTGTAGGATGGCTACCCACGACTAAGTTTTTTAAAGTAGCTCAGTTTAAAAAAAAGGGGGAACAAGATGACCACGGATTTACTTACAAGGCAGCGGGCTACCACACAGAAATGGATAAGCTTAATAATCCATTTAGTTATAAATGATTTAGTCGTAAGGACTTTCCTCTTCCTCTTCCTCTTCAGGAGTTGAAATGTAAATAGGTAATTCGTCTCCTACTGCTCCTGCTACATTGTACCAAAAGTATTCGTCGGCTTCAACTGTAGACATATCTTGAGCTAACAAGTTTATACATTTTTCTATAGAATACACAGCTCTAGGTGGACCATTCTCTACATCTATACCTACAAAAGCTTCATCTAAATCATCTGCCAATACTACAGATGTTGTCGATATGGTCTTTTCAATAAAATTTTCTATTTCTTGTCTGGTCATAAAATGGAAATTATTTTGTCATTCTGAATATTATCTATATCATATTTTTCGTCCAGATCAATTTCCCAAATCTTACCTCCTCCTTGACCTCTAGATTTTATAGGCCGTAGATGAGAATTATTACGAGCAGCATCTTCCATTATACCAATCCCTCGACGTAGAAACTCCATCGAGCCAGACATACCGACGTTCCTGCCTCCGTTAAAGTCTTGAACCTTAACTTGAAAATCGGTAAGGGTTCCCCTCCATGAAATACTATGCCCATACTCCCTAGCTCTTTTAACAAAAAACTCAACAAGCTCTGCAATACTTGACCTACTTGAATTATCGTAAGCAGCACTTGCTATAACAGGGTCAATGTAGGAATCAACTCCAAATCTAGAAGTCCCTAACACGCTTTTTGGAGCCTTAAACTCTATTAGAAATTTAGCAAAGTAGGGCAGTTCGTCTTTTATTGTTTGCTCCAGAATGTGGTTAGGAGGAAACTTACTTCTAGAAGTCTCACTAATAAGTAGTGCCATAATCTTGTCACGGTTACTTGAGTCTAATGCAGGTATCACGCTAAGGCTGTTAGGGTCCATGTTAAGAGACATTATAACTCGACCTGTCCACGGAACACTAATCGCATCTACATGTTTCGCATGGTATTCCATTCTAGGATTAGCTACTGCTTTCTTAATTAACTCTGTTGCTTTCCGCTGATCCTGAAAAGAAGCCGCACTAACCGTATCGTCAATCACCCACGCAGCTTTACCTCCTAAGTCTTTGTTAAAGCTTGTGCCTCCTGATATGTATTCAGAAGCATCCGCAAAACCTCCCACTAATGCAGAGATAACACAGTTACTTAACAGTGATTTTCCTTTGTTAGTAGGCCCCACTAAAAGTAAAGCCTGACCTTGCGCTGCATTTTTATCTATTACAGATACATAAAACCTTTGTAGCCACGCATAAAAGTAATCTATTGTAGGAGTCTTTGAATTATTTACAAATAAACTAGATAACCATTTGTGTATGAAAGGCCAATCCTTTTTGTCCCCTGAGTCTGCGGGTTTAACAGGATTTATATTAGCGTTATTAAGTATCCTTCTACTATTGTAGGTAACAACTCTGTCTTTTGAAAAGATAACAGGAGCTATCTCGTCGATACGATTATCGTTGCAGATAGAAACAAGTGCATTCTCTACCTCTGAACAAGCTTTACCTGCTCTTATCTTAGGAGAGAATCCTGCTTGCCTTAACTCTAGTATAAGTTGTTTCTCCTGAATTTGTTGTGCCGCCCCGTAAATTAGTTTGAAATACGTTTTACCGTTGTACCAATACGTATCGAGAATACCTGAAGTCTTTGTAGTCTCATAATCAGACACAAACTTTTTACCAAAAATCTCTGTCCAAGTAACAAAACCTTTTCCTGCTCTGTCACTGTATGTAACCATCCCGTTATCTGAAACCTGACAACCTTCTCTTTCTATACCATCATCGATCCAGAACAAAGGGCCTCTGCTACCTACATTAAAGTCACCCTCCCATCGGTTAGGAAATCTTTTACTTACCTCTTCAGCAATAACATCAATAGGAATAGAAACTTCAGACACTTGTGGAGGTTTATCCATCGCTGCTTTCCTGTACGCTGATTGATAAATAGATTCATCTAAAGGATCTCCTACTTTTGTCCAATCAACTCCTAACTCAAAATACTGACTAGCTTTGAGAGAAGACTTATCAAACCCTGCACAGATTCTATCTAAGGCTAAGTAATTAGCCATCCTCTTCATGAACTCTGCAAACAAATCAGGAGACACTGTAATCCCTGATTCAAACTCCCAGACCAATCTCAAATAACCTGACTGAGTTTTCGATCTCCACGTAGGCATTGCAGATTTACATTGAGTCGCTAGTATTTTATCGATGATTGAGAAATCTATAGGAGCGTCATAATCAGCTACGACCCCCCATACTGTATGTGGTGGGTTGCTTGAGGAAACTCGAAGTGATGGTGTGTCTCCTATAACAGTGCTGTAAAAACAATGGTCTGTATTCTTGTCGGCACACCAAGCTCTAAATTTAGCTTTGTCTTTAAATGTTGGTTTCTTTTTTTGTAAAGCAGATAAGTCCTTTAACTTAATCGCTTTGTTGTCGCACAGGTTTTTAATATATCTATATTCCATTACTTCTCATATTCAGTTACTATTTTTCCTTCCGCATCAAGAGGGATATCGGAAATCCACGGTGGAGGAGTTTTCATTATATCGAGCACTTTGTCCAATCCTTTTTGAGCCTCCTCCTTTTCAATTTCAATTACAAATTCGTCATGAACATGGAATATTACTTTAAGTCCTTCTTGCTCTAACCTAACCAACATATCAGAAAATATGTCTCTTGCTAAAGCTTGAGATATGTTCTCGGCTAGTAAACCTCCCCACAACCTAATAGGAATTTTCTTAGCTCCTTTAGTCAACATTGCAACATAGTTGCGTCTGTTGTTTTGAATAGTTGTTTTTATTTTCCCGTAATTTAATTGTCTTCCTGATGGTAGATCCAGAATAAAGTCTTCTTTCTTAGAGTAAGCTATATGTAATTTCCGTTGAATAGAGTTCCACAAACCCACAACTTTTTTCATAGAGGTTCTATATAACCTAACAGAGTGCATTGCCTCATCTATGGGCATGCCAGAGATCATAGAAAATTTATTAGCACTAACTCCATAACCACAACCAAGTACCATAGTTTTTACCCGATGACGGAGCTTAGGATCTTCATCTTTTAATATCCCTTTGCTTTTATCCCATAAGTTAAATTGACATGCAAAGCCTTCGTATATGTCATCAGAGTTTCTAATTACTTCTAAAGTTTCTGTATCTTCAGATAACCAACATAAAGTTCTAACTTCAATTTGAGATAGGTCAGCTACAACAAGTTTTTTATCTTTGCTAGGTGAAATAAGTTTTCTTAGGTTTGTTCCTAAGAGTTCTCCTCGCGGTAAATTTTGTAAATTAAGATTACCTCCTGACCCACTAAACCTTCCTGTATGAGCTCCAAAATACATAAGCCCTCCATAGTATCTGCCATCATCCATTGTGGCATTATCAAAAGATTCTAACTTTCTTTTAAGGGAGTTAATCCTTCTATAGTCTCGAACAGCTCCAATCCATTTGTACTTATGTCCGTGTTCTTTAATCCAAGCGTTAGCTTCATCGTCGGTCATCGATAAACTAACAGGAGGCTCAAGCCCCATCTTCCTGCATTCTTCGTTAAATGCTTTTCTAGATAATGGAGTAGCGGTGTCTAGCCACGGAATGTTATTCTCCGCCTCAAACAACTTTATGTTTATATTCTCTTTTTGTTTTTTAAGTTCTTCAGCGTCAATCGGAACACCTCTCTGCATACACAGTCTATTTATTTTACTGATATCTCTTTCAGCTTCGGGCCACTTATCTTGTAGATCTCTCCATAAATCTAAACAATATTCAGAATCTTTAAGAGCATACTCATCTACTTCTTTTTTAAATTCCTCATCCATATCTTCCCATCTCTTACCCGCCATATTATCACGGGTAGACTTATCCATTTCTAGATCATACAACACAGAAGTAGCTCCTTTAAGAGATCTAGGTAATCCACAGTAAGCGGATAGGTCTGCGGTGCAATGCCACTCTGCGTATTTAACATTCGGCCACCAACCTTTAGTTACCCCAAACAAATATAAAGATTCATCAAAGGATGCGTTATGGGCTAGGACTCTATGCCCTTCAAGAATCGACCAGTCAAATCCTTCTTTAGGACACCCAACGAAGGAAGTACCATCGTCTCCTACAACACTAAGTTTATATGCGTCGAAATCAGGATGGGAAAAGTAACAGTTAAAACCTAATTTTTTAATACTACAGTCCTTGTCGTAGTAAGTTTCAAAGTCTAAAGCAAATGTTTTCATAAGAGGTATTTTTCATGAGAGTGCCTACCCCTGTCCCCCACGAACAGGAGTAGGCGATCCCTCTCATGTTATGAAGGAACTCACTGAAACGGAGCTCCTGTTTACGTATGACTACGTAAAGTGTTTAAGTATTAATCAGGATGTGGTAGGGATTCTTCCAGATCAAGCTCTACTTGTTTAAGATCGTGTTGAATGCCTTCAAGAGCAGAAGTAAAGACATTAGATAATGTCTGCATTTTCTTTTTCTGTACTTTTAAAGCATCAATCTTTTCGTCAATTTCAGCTAGAATACCTTCAAGTTGAGTTAACTCGCCTTGAAAAATACTCTGCTCGTCTTCAATAATTCTTTCTACTTTATCTTCTGACATGTTAGCTAGTGATGCGGGTTACAAAACTGGTTACATCTTCAGGAGACTTATCCTTAGAAACAGTTAATGAAGGTACGTACCAAGAGTGTCTACCTCTTGTAAGCAATTCTGCTTTGAAGTTCCAAATTCTTGAGCATAATGGATCATCATTGAAAGCAGAAAAAGTTGCCAGTCTTTTGTAGGTACATCTAAAAGCATCTTTAGCTACATTTAGTTTACCTAATGCGTACTGATCTTCTCCGATGGGATACGGATACAATTCCTCATCTGCACCTTTAGGCATTGGAAAAAGCAAAATGATTTCTGCAAATTCGATTGTGCCGAACTCACTGTCAGATTCAATCTCTTTCTTTTCTTCTTCATTCCACGCTATGCGAGGCATTTCAGGAGAACCAAAAGGTACGTTTTCTCTCCACCCTTTAAGAGCGTTGACGGGTATGACTTGGCATTCCTTATCAGGCTCAAGGATAGTTGTTGTTCTATCAAGCACTACTGAACCTGCATCTCCTGCAATTTCACTAGATGATTGAATTATATTAAGGCGAGGGATTTCAATATCGCTCGCGGTGATAGCTAACTTTGGTGGATCTGATACCTCTGCTAACTCTTCTTTTACAGTTGCTAATTTAGCTTTGCTCATTTTTTTCTTATTTTCTTATTTTCTTATTTTCTTATTTTCTTATTTTCTTATGAGAGCGTGAACCGCGTCTCGGAAGTTTTGATAATATCCGCTTCTTCAAGATCTGCAAGGAAATTATCTGAATTTTCTTTTTTAGTTCCTTTGTTCGATTTTTTACCTACAAGGTCTGCTATCTTTTTTATTGGTAAAGAAGATACACTTAATAAATCTTCAGCAGTAACTCCATAAGTTTCTGCAATCTCTAACATACTTATATTGTCAGTACACTTTTTAGTAGCTCCCATGTTTTTAAGTTTTAAAGTTGGGAACTCTTTACCTTGTTTAGCTTGCTCTACTGCTTTAGCTTTTATTCTTGTAGCCCAATTTGATACAACCTTAGCAACGCCCCATAACTTTTCTAAAACTTCAGGATCATCAGAATCAAAATCTTCTTTGTTTGGTAACGGCTCCCCTGCAACTTTCGAAGCAACTTCTAATGCAAGTCCTCCTAAAGCAGGACAATGATCTTCATGTTTACAAAACCTACAGTTTACTGTAGGAGTTAGCTCATCATGATCAGGTACTCCACCTTTCCACTTCGGCCTAACCATCTCACCTCTTTGAATTACTTCACTAAGTTCTTTTGTTAATAAAGGAACATCAGCTCTTGTGAATTTGTCGTGTAAAACTTCAGCACGTACAGGTATATAAAAGACAAAGTCTATCTCGTTCACTTTAGGAAAAGCTTGAAAAGCTCCAAGCGTGTATGCCTTCGCTTGCCAATTATCTTTGGGTGAGTCTATTTTAGAAATTCCCGTCTTGTAGTCAGCCATTACAGCTTTATCTCCCGCAACTAAAAATCTATCACAAGTTCCCCATGTCTCAGTTCCTTGTAAGTCAACTTGCACTTGTATCTCGTTAAGCTCTTCGTAAGGAGTGTTACCAAAAAAATTTTCGTTGAAAGATTTCTCATCAGCCACAATCATGTCATATATCTCGACCTCTTCTTCATCATGCAATGCAGAGGGATCTCTAACTTCTAAAGCTTCGTGTATTCGAGTTCCTTTTTCCGCTGCGGCATTTGTACCTGACCTACCTTCGTATCCTGCACATCCTGCTACGTATTTTAAACTTGAAGGAGAAAACTCCGCGTGTCCCCTACTTCCGTGGTCTGGTGTATTATCCATGTAGTTCTTTTAAGTTATCTAATTTTCTGTTTACTGCTTTTATCACATGCTCCTCAATAGAGCCTTCGGATATTAAAACTTTTTGTATGGCATCTGACTTCGCCCCGTTTCTATGGATGCGTCCTAATGTTTGAGCATATTCTTTAGCAGAGTATGATGGGCATATCAAACTAACCCGTGGTCTTTTACCTAAAGTATCGTGTAAAGAAAGTCCAGTGCCTCCCGCAGCTATGTTAACTACAAGAACGTGGTCTTTATCTTCTTGAAATCTATCTACATTAGATTGTCTTTCTTGCACAGACTGACCTCCTTGTATTGTTTTACACGAAAGTTTTTTAGCTAGTAGGTTTACCGTGTCTTTGAAGTTGACGAATATAACTACAGAGTTTCCTTGATCCTTTAAATCTTTAGCCATGTTTACAAGGTCAGGTATTTTACACAGCTCAGTTAACTGACGGGCTCGTAGTATTTTTACTAAGATTATTTCACTATCATCGCTATTGATTGTCCCATCTATGTAGTTTTCTACTACATCAGGTGTTATCTCAAACTCATCGTAGATAGCTTGAATAGATTCTTTTTCCGCAAACTCTGTATATTCAACAAACACTCTATTGTTTTTAAAACTGTCAGGGAAATCCTGTACTGTTAGTTTGCTGCCAACAACTCCATAGATTTTTTCTTTAATACTTTGTAGAGAAGCTTTCTTAGATAACCTCCATTGTTTCCATTGGTCTTGTACACAGCCGTTCTTCTTCATCCAACTATACCAATTAAATTTTACTCCCTCTGTTTTGTTTAAGTTATGTAAACCCAACATATAACCTAAAGCTCTCATTTCAGTTGGGTCTTCACAGGAGGTAGCAGACATCCCATGAACTGAAAAACCTTGTTGAACTAAGCTAATAACAAGTTGCGCGTTTTGTGTGAAAGCCCCTTTGCATTTATGTATCTCGTCAATAAGAACTAATGTGTTAGGAGGCATGTTCCATGTCATTATCTTCTTACCTTTTTTACGTAAGTAAGGAGGCTTGCCTCTACGTATAGCTTCATAGTTGTGAACAAATAGCGGAGTAATTCCCACTTCTTTTAACTCTCTTTCCCACGAAGGTATAACAGACTTGGGGCAGATAACAGCAATAGGTACACTAAGTCTTTTAGCTAAGTGAGCAGCTACAACAGTTTTACCTGTACCTACTTCACTAGTATCAATAGTATTGATTTGTTGAGACTGCTTATCTACAAAAAAAGAGCAAGCCTCTTCTTGTTTGGGAAACAAAGTTTTCATAGAGAGGACTTTTTAATAATCCCTTTGCATAAGTATGTCTAGAAAAAACTTAAAGTTAAATACGACCGTCTAATATTTTATAACCTTTTCGTATGTATTGAGCTATTAAGAAAGCGTCTACCATACCGTCATGTGCTTTAGAACATCGTTTGTTTTTTAACCAACATTCATCAGGAGCTAAATTATTAGCTACTGCTAAAGCTGCTTCTTTTGTATTATAAGGAGCTCTTAAATGACCTAACATTGAATTCTGCCAGTTGTGTACTTTTACTCGTTTAAGATTCCACTGTTTAGTTTCAGCTAACCCTAATAGTTTACCAAAAGAAATACCCATAGATCGAACTGCTTGAGAAGATTTAGCGTGGTGTAAAGGTTCTTCAACTGCAAATATAAATCGATAAGAATCCAAACTGAGTACCCATTGATATACTTTGTAAATATCTACTTCTTTCTTTTTACCCCTAAGGAAAGTAGGCATGACAGTTTTTGCAATAACCCCTCCTGTATGACGGGATATACCTACCAGCCCTCCATTGAGCCCGTTATCAACTCCAACGATTACGTCTTCTTCATCAATATCCATCTAGACACCTTTTAGTAATTAGAAGACCGTCTCCTTCCATAGGTAAAAAACAATCTATGTTTTTCTGTAGTAGCTGAAGGAAACCAATTTCTCTTGCTGTTGCAGGTATAACTAAATAATATTGTCCTGCTAACAAGTCACAACAAAAAGTAAAGTCAGAGGGAGGTATGTTCTCTCTTTTAACAATCCAAGGATCTGAAACAACTTTTTTATTAGGAAAAAGAGGTCTTGGTTTTATATGTCGTCCAGCCAACATGGGGTTGCTTCTTCAAAATTGTTTTGTAAATATTCAAACTCAAACTTTTCAATGGCTTGTTTCTCAGTTAACTCATAGTTCTTTTGCAAAAGCTCAAGTGTTATAGTCTTACTATAACATGCTATAGGAGGTCTGCCATACTGCTCTACAGTACCAATAAAAGCGTCCTCTAGTCCTGCATATAATAACAGAACAGATTCCGCATCTTCTTCGATCTCAAATTCATTCGGCTTCTTCGGCATCGATTATATCTTCGTCTTTTATTTTTATTGATCCATTGCCCCTATCGGCTTTGGTGTTATGTAAAATGCTAATGTCTATTTGTACTTTACCTGCTCCTCCTGCATTCTTTGCATTTAAACCTAAGTTCCTTCTTATCAACTGATCTAGTTCTGATAGTTCACGAACTGTCTTAGGTCCTCTTAGATTTTTTACAGAATCTCTTAGTAGCTTAATACCCGCAGCAGCGATATAAGATTGGTACTTCTCAGCAGGACTACTTTGAGATTCAGCTATTTCCATCATGGCTTCGTCCTCAGCTTTCCTTGCGTCGTGTTTAGCAATCTTTATTGCATCATCGGTTTTCTTTTCTAGCTCTTTATCTAAAACGTCTTGAACAACATCGAGTTTCTTTGGTACTTCAGGTTCTTCTTTAGCTTTGATCCCCTCTTTACGTAACCACCGCCTAAGCGTAGACGGATGTATATCCAATTCTTTACATATATTTACGTGCTTATATCCAGCACTTATCATTTCAAGAGCTCGTTCTAGTAAAATATCTTTTTTAGACTTTTTTGACAAAGTAATTAACATTACCTTTATAACTAATAGATTTCAAGTGTGACTAAGAAGAACTTTAAATTTGAACCACGAATAAATACCAAACAAAAAATGGATGTTGGTGGTTTTATCTTACCTCCTACAAATACTTTAACAGGTTTGTTGTATGGGTTTCATCATCACACAGACCATGACGCTAGGGAATATTACTTCTGGAGATTGTGTGATGAGCTCTTCAATAACCCTGATTTAGTTGCCGAACCTCTGATGATTAGACATCCGTGGGCAGAAGAAATGATCAGAGCTGTTATTGAAAACAAGTATGTTGCTATAGGAGGAGCAGCTTCTTCAGGTAAATCACATACACTAGCTGCATGGGGAGTTCTTAGTTGGTTAGCCCAACCCCAAGATACTCTAGTTCTTTTAACATCAACCACGCTTCGTGAAGCAAGGAAAAGGATTTGGGGATCAGTGATCAGTTTGCTGTTACCTCTTGAAGGTCTAGCACCGATAAGAATTAGAGACAGTATAGGTAACGCTTGTTACGTTACACCATCAGGTAATCTTGTAGAGAAAGCGGGACTATCTTTGATAGCTTCAGAGAGAAGCAGAACAAAAGACGCTATCGGTAAACTTATCGGTATTAAACAAAAGAAAGTTATTCTGATTGGTGATGAGCTTTCTGAGTTAAGTGAAAGTATATTGCAAGCTTCTCTATCGAACTTATCTAAGAACCCTTCTTTTTCTCTGGTCGCTCTTAGTAACCCATCGTCTCGGTTCGATGCCTTTGGAGTTTTTTCAGAGCCTAAAGGTGGATGGGATTCAGTAGATACCAACTCTGCTGACACATGGGAAACAAAGTGGGGTGGTACTTATATTAGGTTCGATGCAGAGAGATCTCCTAATGTTCTAGCTGACGAAGTACTATACCCTTGGCTACCAACAACTGAAAAACTAAATGAAGATAAGGCTTTATTAGGTCCTAATAGTAGAGGTTATATGCGGATGGTACGTGCTGTTTTCTTTGATAGCGATGAAGCAGAAGGTGTTTATACTGAAGCAGAACTAGCAAGATCAGGGTCCATGAGGCAGGTACAATGGAAAGGTAGTCCTGTAAATATATGTGGATTTGACCCCGCGTTTACTAATTCAGGTGATCGATGTATGTTAGTATTTGGCAAGGTCGGTTATGATACGACAGGCCAATATGTTTGCGAACTAGGAGAAGCCGTCCAAATCAATGACGATGCCACCAACAAGAGTACCCCTCGGAGTTATCAGGTTGTTCAGCAGGTTCGTCGGGAGTGCGAGAAACGGGGGGTTCTTCCTCTTGATCTTGCAGTAGACTCGACAGGTGCTGGAGCTCCTTTATGTGACTTGCTGGCAGGGGAGTGGAGTGATGATATTCTTCGGGTGTCATTTGGGGGAAAGGCTACGGATAAAAAAGTCAGTGCTAATAGTAAAAAATTAGCGCATGAATTGTATACTAATAGGGTAACCGAACTTTGGTTTGTTGGAAAGGAGTTAATAAGGACTAAACAACTGTTCGGTATATCGTCAGATCTAGCTCAAGAAATAACAGGAAGAAAATATGACATGATCAAAGGGTCGAGC
>CETF01000840.1_pt1 | contig 22003 bp, 10 predicted proteins | sample 326991 | NCBI WGS metagenome assembly CETF01 (sample SAMEA2622331, study PRJEB7988) | marine metagenome | biome: marine biome (ENVO:00000447); feature: surface water layer (ENVO:00002042); material: "saline water (ENVO:00002010), including plankton (ENVO:xxxxxxxx)" | depth 5 m | reverse complement strand
TGCAGCAAATCTACGTAAGAATCCTTGACGTTAAATGGCCAGTTGTCCATGCTGTCGGCCACCATGGTCACCATAAACATGCTCATCAAAGCGATGAGAGTGACAGGCCTGATCAGCTTTGCCAGCTTGACGTCACTGCCCATGTCAGCCTTCCATCTTTCAGTTACGTTGTTCTGATATTGGATCTCCGCATCGACAGCTGCAACACCCTCGTCGGTATTGACATCAGGGTCTTTTTCTATCAGGTTCTTTACAATGCCAAGACCCCCGCTATCTGGAAGCAGGTCTCCGACAACATCAAGCACGTTGGGTGCTTTAGACTTGAGCCACTTTCCGAGGCCCGTATCCTTAATCTTCTTTTCCTCTGATTGTTTCATATTGCTTGTTGAATCTCATTACTATTCTTCTCTCTTTGTCCCTTAGTTCTTGGATGCGCTTCATGCGCTCAGTATAATCCTTGATCTTAAGGGCCTGTCTTTTTGCAGCTCTTATCGCCTTGAGTTGTTTGTCGAAAGACTTGAGAGAATTGTTGAGTCCGAGGACTCCGATATACCTCTCTCCCTTGTCTCTTCTTGGGTTGTTCTTTAGCTCCTTGGTGAGCTGCATAATCTCTTGACGGCGGCGGCTGTAATCCTCCATGTCCATGTACTTTGATGGTTCTCCGTACAGGATTCTCATGAATGGGATGTCGTTGGCTTCAATTCTGATATCGTTGTCCTCAGCCTTGGCCTTGAGCTTCATGGCAGTAGAGCCTGTTCTTTCAACAAACTTACCAGCACCGCCAATGAAGTACTCGAACATGTACCACATCTTGTCTGGGTTGAAGTCAAGGTCCCCCTTCACATCGACAGAACCTCCAGTAGCTTCGTTCATCCATCTGAAGAACTGCTGCACACCCTCAGGTGAGCGGAAAGAGAGGGAAGACTCTGGCCTCTGAAGTCCGTATGGCAGGTTCTCTGTGTACACTGGACCTCCGAAGTAAGTTTCGTTGGTCATGACGTCAACCAGCGGCTTGAATACCGTAGGCACAACAGACTTACCTGCCTTTGTAAACAAGTCCTTGGATTGCCCAAACGAAATAGGAGAGAAGGAGTTTATGAAGGCCGACGACAGCTGCATCATAGCCGTGTCTATCTCCTTGTGTCCAGCCCCAACCTCCACGGCTGTGGTTCCGAGGTTTGCAAACATGCTGAATCCATACGGCAAAGGAATCTTGAAGTAATCCTTTCCATTGGGGCGCATGAAAATAAGGTTTCTCTCCTTGATGTAGTCTGGAATCTTGTTGTAGTACAACTCACCATCCTCATCCTCGTCAGACATAGCCATAGCAATCATTGCAGACAAGCCACTGAATACAGTGAGGGCTGCCGCCATCTTCTGAGCGTTGTTGAACCTATCCTTGAATGCTCTCTTTGTTCCGTCTGGATACGTCGGTGACTTCATGGTGAGCAATGACTTGCCTAGTCTTGCTGTACCCTGAACAGAAGCGTTAAAGAACAGGTATACAGAGTTCAGCAGTTGACCATACTCACCAGACTTGTTGAAGTTCACGGTGATATTCTTGGCCATCTGTGCTGCCTTCTCTCTGGTCACACCTCTCTCTCTGGCTGCGATGTAAGAAGAAAGTCTGATGCTGTTCTCAAATGCGTCGTTGTATCCCTCGACAACTTGAGCAAACTCCTCTGCCTTTCCAAACAGATTCTGCATCTTGCTCTTTTCTGAAGACTTGCTTTGAAGATCAGCAGCAATGCGGTCGAGAGGCTTTGCATAGCTCCAGCCTGTTTTACCACCGTCGTCTCTGAACTCGTTGTAGTATCTCTCTACTTCAGGATTCTCGGCAAAGAATTTCTTTAGAGCCTCTGGGCTCTCTGATCTGAGAAGAACCTTCAATGTCTTGGGGACATTCTTAATCATCTCAGTTACAATGCCTTGCCCCTCTATGACTCCGCCAGGTATGTCAGCTTCTGCAGCTGCGTTGAACATGGCTGCTTGAATATCACGAGAGAAGTTTGAGATCATAAACTCTGGGTTCAGAGTGGTAAATGATCTTCTCAGCCAGTTCGCTGGCGCTCTCATCATGCGGACAAACACGCTAGTCTGAGGCAGGTTCATGTTCCTCAAGGTCTCTGCGTAGCTCGCATCCTTGAACCTGATAAACTTCTGCTCTCCGTTTACTCTGACCGATACAATGTGCGGGTCCTTGGAGTTCACGTTCTTGGCGTCAAGAATCCTCCATACATCTTCGTTCGGGTTAGACTCTACAAGATTGTAGAGCGACTGCAAAGCCTCGTTAGTTCTAGCCTTGATGTGTATAGAAGAGTTCTGTGCAATAACCTGAGCCAGGATATTTGTTGCTTCGCTCTGTCTACCCTCTGCCCTTTTGGTTGTAGGTCCAAACACAGACATGCCTGCACCACCTGTGGGGTACGAGGAAGTAAACGATGTCTCTTCGTCAATAGCGATACCTGAGAGCGGCACGTAGTTTTCAAACTGTGCTTCGAAAGCATCAATAGCCTCTTGAGTCTCAAGTCCAAACTTGACCATGGTATCTCTCGTGTCTTGCTGGATCTCGCGCACGAGATCAACAATTTCTTTGAGAGAGTCAGACCTGCCCTCAAGTGACTTCAAGATCAAATCAGCCCTGGCATCTGACATACCAGAACCCTCTTTGTTTTGACCGTTTGTGCGCTCTTTTATGAGCTCGTTTCTCTCTTTTGCGTGCAGAGCATAGAGATAGTCTGATACATCTTGTACACTGAGGCCTCTGTCTTTGATGAGGTCTGTGATGGCATCAACCTTCACGTCCAACTTTCTCAGGTCCTCTGCCGCCTTACCATACATCAGCTCTTCTGCCATCTGAAAGTCTTGATCGGCAGCTCTTTTGCCTCTTGCAGCCTCTACGTCAGCTTGAAGCTGGAAGATGTCTACGTATTTGTCCTGCAGTCTTTTGAGCCATGTGTTTCTCCATCTCTGGAAGCCGTTCATGTCTCTCATTTGCCAAGACCCATTGGTAGTTTCACCCTTGACGAAGCCTTGTCTTCTTCTTACAGATGCTTTGATGTTTACATCTTGAGCTTCTGCGTTGAACTCAACCCTGCTGTACCTGTTGAGCATCTCTGCCTTATCATAAGGCGTTTTCGCCTTGGCTACCTCTGCAGCTTTCTTTGAGCTGCTTGCTTCAGATGTTTGGAAAAGCTCTGGGTCGATCTTGTCAAGAGTAAACTGCTCTCTGAAAACTTTCAGCTTTGCATCAGGACCTGGTCTTTTTACAACCACTGCCCCTCCAAAGCCATACCCCTCTAGCTGAACAACTCTCATGTTTGCCAACTTGACCTGACCATACTGATCAAATATATCTGGGTCAATCTCGTAGTTAAAGGTCTTATACCCTATGAGGGTTGCTGGCTTTTGCTGTGAAAGAACTGGGTCGTTAAAGTACTCAGCTATTTGTTCGTCCATTGAGAGGGATTCATCAGGAATAGTTCTCCCTAATTCAAACTTCTCATGAGAGAAAAACTCTGCCAAAAGTTTTTTTGAAAAAAGATTTTTTCTTCCTTCAAACTGATCCGCCAATCGGTCGTTGTAGTTTATGGCGACGTCTATAATTTCTTCAAACTGTTTTTGAGTTGTGACTGGAAGGTCAAACTCAGCATCAAATAAAGCTGCAGTTTCTGAAGAAAGACCTCCAAACCCATCAGCTTGAGCCATCCGCACCATAGTCCTTATGGCTTTCTTTCCTGTGCCGCTAAACATCCCGTATAAAGAAGGCCCTCCAATGTTATTGGTCTTGTCTCTAGACCTAGCCAAAAGGCCGTTCAAGTACGACTTGGCTACATCTGGGTTGCCTCGTGTAGCCTCTGGTTTAAGCATAGAAAATCCAGCCCCAAACTTGCCGCTCATGTTAAGCTTACGCGCCGCCTTGGGACTACCCTCTCGCTCTTGCCTTCTGTATATTCTTTCTGCCTCCTTCCTGTATCTTTCCATCCTTTGCCTAGCATACTCAAAGCTTACGTGAGTAGATATAACTACTTCGTCAGCCTCAAGCTCAGGCAAATCAGCTGCGTCCAGCTCTTGAACAGCCCTGATTCCAGATGTGATTCCTTTCTCTTGATCGGGCATTGACTGATCGTAGCCGCTGATTGGCATAAAGACACCCGTCAAGTCTTCGTACTTACCTTCCAAGAAGTCAGACAGTTCTTTGTCAGACAGTATGTGGTCAGGATCACCAAGCTGGTCTCTTCTTCTGGTAGAGAACCTCATGTTTGCGACGACATCACCAGTCTCCGCCTCATCAAATGGAGCAAGGCCTGTGGCATTCACAATGTCGCCATCCATGATTCTGTTAAGACCCTCAATACCAGCGCGTCCTGGCTGCTTGATTCTTTCTCTAACCTCGTTCTTGGTAAGCCCCATTTCGAGGGCTTCTTGCATGTTCTTTTGTTCAATGACAGCAGATATATACTGATCATTGATCGTCATCTCTTGTATCGGCTTGGATGCTGGGGCAAACTGTCCAGCGTTCACAAACTGCTTCCAAGGTATTGTGGCAAACAACGCCCTGTTGCTATCACGCAACTTAGCGAGCTTTCTCGTTACCTCTTTCTGAGACTCAATATCCTGAATCTTTCTCTGATTGTATATATCCTTTGGGCTAGGTGGCAAGGCCATAGGAACCTTCTTGCCGTCTTTGTCTACACGAGGACGAGGAGGTTTGATGGCGTACTTCTTACCGTCCTTGATGAAGTACATCTCACCAATCCTGTCTGCAGTTTGGTTGCCAGTGGTCTTGTTGTACCAGTTTCTAAAGTGGAAGTAGTCGTTGACCCTAATAGATCTGGGAGAACTGTACGTCGTGTACCTGCTGCTAGTGACCACGGCATCTCCAGCCTGCAAATATGGTCTTGCAGTGTAGAAAATTTCGGTGTCCTTGAGGTAGTTGAACTCCTGCTTACGGCGCACGGACATGCGGCCCTGGAATAAATCTAAGCTTGCTGCATCCGCGAGTACATCTTCATCAGGAGCAGAGATACCTTCGGCCCCCTCAAGCAAGGCATCTGCTTGATCTTTAAGGGCTTGTCTCTTTTGATCTTCGCTCAAGGTCTTGTCTGCTGCGATGTCTTCAGCGGATTTCTTTTCCGCCTCAGGCGCAACTTCTTCTGCAACAGGTGCTTCTTCGGCAACAGCTTCCTCAGATGCAGCCTCTTCAGCGACAGGAGCATCTGTAGAAACTTCTGTAGCCCTACCTTCTGATGACTGCCTAAACTTTTCTGCAAGGGCAAACAAACCTTCCTTGCCCGTAATGATATTCTTCTTGAGACCAGCAGCCTTCAGTACCTTGTTGATCGCCTTGACAATCTTGTCAGCGACAGATGCAAATGCAGCTGGGTTAGCGGCATAGTTTACAAGAACGCTAATGATAGCCTCCTCTTCCTGAACCGCTTCGCTTTGATTTCCGTAATCCTCGTTACTCTGGGCTAGTATTTTAGCCACAAGCTTAGCCCCCTTGCTTTTGCCCTTAGCAATTTTCTGCATTTCTGCAAACAGAGCCTGTCTGGATGCAGCATCCTTTCCAATTATAGGGGCTAAAACCAGGTGGCCAAACTCTTCCATGACATCCATGATGTCGGCCTCTGGACTAAGGTGTATCTCGTTGGTCAATGGGTTCAAATAAGCCACGGTCTGACCTTGCACTCCAATAACCTCAAGGTATTTATTTTGATTCTTAACCTCTTCATTGCTGTTGATGAATGACTCCATCGTTCTGTGCGCCTTAAGCTTCGCGCCAGCAGTTTTAAGGGCACTACCAAATGCCTTGGTGAGGTTGTTGATCGTTCTAGCATTGCTGATAGATACTTGACCAGCTCCCTCTCCAACCTTCTTAGTGTCCCTCAGATCAAGGGTTTCACCAGCAGCCAAATCAACAGTAACTGCGTCTTCTTCAGCTTGTTGTGCAGCCTCTGCTTGCTGGGCTTCTGGAGCTTCAGCTTGTTGTTCTGCCTCGACAGGTGGCTTGACCTCTTCGCCTGGCCTCTGGACCATGTCGTCCATGGTGTTCTCGTCAAACATGAGTAGCTGACCCTCCTCTTGCACCAGTTCTGCAGGAGCGGGTTGGGTGGCTTCAGGAACTCTTTTGTGAGAATCAATCTCTGTCTGCTCTACGTTTCTTTCTTTTGCAGGACGGCTCTTGTTTCCAGAGTCAGGCACAATAACTTCAGAAGGCACGCTTGCTTTGAACGCCCTGTCCTCAGCAATCTTTTCTATCTGAGCCTTTCTAGTGAAGAGATCAGTAAGCCTTTCCTTGAGCTCTGCTTTCTCTTCTTTTGTCACCCTGCCACCTTCTATAAACTCACCCTTTCTAAGGGTTGAGCTGATAGATGCAATTTCTTGGTGGATACCCATGACTTCATCAACCTCTTCTTGGTTGAAGGTGTCGTACATCTGAGCATCCTTCTTCTTGATGATGTCAAACTTCTGCAGAGAGCGCATGTAAGTGTCTCTCAACACTTGCTTTTTCTGAGGATCTTTTTCTGCCTCGTACTTTTTTCTAAGCTCCCCTACAATTTTAGCCTGAGCTCTGCTGTCTTTGAGGTTAGAGCTGTGACTGAGTCTAGACGATGCAACAGAAAGAGCACCTGGTCCAGACGCACCCAAAGCACCCACCACAAAGGCGTCTGCAATAGAATGAAAGTTGATAGTCTTCGGGTCCTTGCCATCAACAACATCAGAAGCATTGCTTATTAGTTGCTCCGCAAAGGCCACCATACCCTCTTCAAGGCCTTCAGCACCCAGGTCCTTCAAGAATCCTGTAGATAGCTTTTTCTTGAGTGCTTCTTGGACTTGCTTCTGGATGGTCTGTTTCATACCACCAGACACAGACCTAGCAAACGCGGCTTCAGCACCCCTTCCCAACCCCAAAGTCACGGCGTTCATCATGCCCTCAGCCATACCAGAAAGGCTTCCAAAGAACAAGGCCTTACTTATGGGCACCTCAGGGTGTGATTCCCTGTACGATTCGTACCCTTGAGGAATGTAAGAAAATAAAGTTGCAGGCACACTTTGAGACATGGCAGAAAGCATGTTTGCTCTCGTTGATAGCTGCCCCGCCTTGGCAAGTGAGTCAGACATCTTGCCTGTAGCGCCAACAGTTCTTCCAAGAGCACCCATAGCAAAGAAGTCAGCGGCGTAAACCGCTGTCATGCCCAGCGTCTCAGGCAAGTCGTAGGTAACAAACTTGTTGAGTGCAGTCATGTCCCCAGTAAGAGCCTTGCCCAAAGTGTCCATCACACCCAGGCCTTGGTAGTTTTCAGGGATTTCAAGCTCTGCCATACCAGCAGCTCTTGCTCGCTGGTACTTACCGTTCATTTGTTTCTTTCTGCCCCTCCAGTACTTGGACATCCTGCTGTCTTCCCCTCCGATTAAGTCGGCGACCATGATGCCCCTGTCAAAAGCAAGGTTTCCAAAGGTGTTGAAGGCGTTGTCGTACATAGACTCAAGCACGCCGTCAATGGGGTCGTACTCTTCTGCTCTTAGCTCCTCAAGCGTTTGATCAACAAACGCACCCTCTTGCCTTAACTGCTTGTATTCCTCTAGATCAGCCCTGTTCTCAACACCAACAAATCCAAAGTCTCTTTTGATTCTTGCATCATCTTCTTTCATGCGTTGGAACATGTTCCTTTGCATGAATCCCTCGTCCACATCGCTTTCCTGGTTTACTCTAAAGTCAGAGCCAACCATCTCGTATATTCCGTTCTGAGCTTTAATCGCCTTGCCATGCTCAAGATTTGCTTGAGCGGCAATCTCTCTTGCTTCAGCAAGCTTTTTATTCTTTTCCTCTAAGTCCTCTATGTATTCGGCCTCAAGCTTGAGCTGCCCAGCCTGATCGGCCAATACCATGTAGTTGGCCTCGTGCTCATCAGAACGCATGGTTAGTACGTTCCTAAAGTCTGCAGTGGCTACTGGCTGACCAAAAGCCTGGTCTTCAAACTCAGTCCCACCAGACTCGAATCCTTCTCCCGAAGAACCTGAACTCGAATCTTTTTTTTTTAAGTCCTCCATCGAGGCTGAGGTGGCTCTGTTAAGCGCCTCTAGTCTCTCTTGGTTTGCCAACATCTCCTCCTGCCTGCGATTATAGTCGTCCATAATCAGGCCGTAATTACTCTCTGGGTCAAAGCCCTGAGCGTTCAAGAGGTTCAGTTTCTCTTTGTCTGAAAGTCCAAGCTGAGTGAAGTTGTCAAAAAACTGTTGCTGACTTGGGCGATCTGGATTGATTGCCTCTTGAGTGGCATCATTAGACGGGCTGGCTGGAGAAGTCGGAGTTGCAGTAGCCTCTGGGAATCCTTGATTTTCCTCAATCATATCACAAATATACTTTAACCTCTAAGAGGAGCCATTCCCTTTTGGGACTTGCCATTCTCGTCTTGATAAATAACAACCCTTCCTATGGGGTTGTCGCCACCTTCAGAAGTAAACCACTTCCCGTCTCTAATCTCAGCGTTCATAAACGGAGGATCGTATACGTTTCTGCCGCCTACTTGGGCAACAACGTTTTCTTCCTTGAATGAATCCCCTCTAATTATCTCAGCTCTTTCGTCAGCTCTTCTAGCATTAGCCAAGTCAAGTCTGATTTGATCTCTTCTTTCCTGCTCACGTTGCTCGTTTGCTAATGCACGTTCATTCGCCTGATCTTGAAGCTCTTGTTCTTCAGCATCCTGCCTCGCCTTAAGCTCTCCAAGGCTGTTTAGGTAGAGGCCTCTTTCTTTTCTTGCTTTGGTTATTTCAGCTTGCATCAAAGCAGCAGCCTCAGGATCTCTCATAAGCCTATTGAAAATAGCCTCCCCTTCTGGACTAGTTCCAGGGCCAATAGGTATTCTCTTTTGAGTCTCTTCTTTTACGAGACTCTGCTCATAAAGAGCTTTGTCATTGGCCGACAGTTGGTCATAGTCCTCTTGAGATATAGCCTCTCCGCCACCAAATGGCTTGTATACGTTTCTTTCGGTCTTGACGGTAACGCTTGCCATTTGCTGACCATCATCTCTCCTGCCAGTTGAGGAGTTCGTTCCATCCTTGTTTATACCATACAGAGGATCAACTCCAAAGCCTTGGATCAGGTATTTACCGCCCTCCGATATTCCAAGATCTGACCCTTCTATTTTAATGGGATCAGAGCTGCCTTCTTTATCTACCAAGGCAATCATTTGATAGCCAGGTGCTTGCTCGTTAGGACCCAAGCCAGACGCCAAAGCATCTTGAGCTCTTTGTTCAGTATTAACAGCAAGGCTTCCTACTGCATACCTAGACGATTCTTGCTTATTCCCAGAAGCTATTCTATTTCTTCTTTCAATCTCTGCGCTGTCCATTGCAAAACGAGCGTACTCTACAAACTTTGGTCTTTCAGAGTTAAGCAAATCCCAGCCGCTTCCGTCTGCCACGATGTTTCCCTGGTCGTCTTTTTCTCTAGCTCCGCCTGGTTGACCCCAAACATCTCTCCAAGCCTGCTCAAGTTCTGGGTTACCCTCTACTCTGCTAAATGCGTTTGGACCTAGCTCAAAAGCTTTGGCCTCCTGGGGGCTGTCAAAGTAAGAGCTGTTGCCAGACTCGTCCAAGTAGTCCTCGTTGATCTGCATTCTCAAAACAGTTCCACTTCGGTTTCCGTTTTCAGCCAGAGTGTCAAACTCCATCTCTGCATTCTTCTCTCTAAACACCCCTCCTCCACGAGCTTTTATACGAGCCTGTATGCTTTCTCCCTGAGCACTAGTCTGAAGGTCTCCAACGTCAGCCTTGCGCTGAGCTGGTCGGTACGCAGAGGTGTCGTTGATAAATGCAGCCTCATCAATCGGCACAAGGTTTCCTTCTGGTCCTTCGACCATAATCTTACCGTCTACGTACTGAAAGTTTTTTTGAAATGCAGCATCAGCACGAGCTACAGTACCCGCATCAACCTCTTCATACTCCATGCCTGGAGGCAAGGCTGTATTGAAGGCAGCCATCTCTTTGCCAGTAGATGTGCTCATGGTGTTGAGCTGCGCAGCATCTTCTTTCCTATTGTTTTCTCTGGCCTGAAGAGTGTTGAACTGCTGCCTAAAGTCACCTATAAGTCTTTGTGCTTCAACGGGATCGTTGGCCTCTCTTATCTTTTGCCTGAGCTCATCAGCAGCTGCTTGAATAGCTGGGGCTGCATCAACGCCAGCAAGACTAGCATCAAATCCAGCTACAGTCTTAAGGTCTTCACGCTGTTGATTTTGGGCTCTTTCGTATATCCTTCTAGCTTCGTTTCTCTTTGCCTGCAAAGAAGCATCAGCAGCACGTATAGCCATTGCTACGCCCCCGCTTGATTGCTGAGCCTGCTGAGCTTGTACACCCAAAGACTTTGCGGTGTTCTGACTGCTTCCTACTGGAGTATACATTAGTCTTGGAATTGTGGCTTAGACAACAAGTCCCTCATAAACTTCAAGAGCTTGTCTCCATCTCCCTTAGCTATGATCTCCTCCATCTTGTTTGTCTGGTCTGGGTTAAACACAACTTCACCGCCAGTAAGCTCAGCCTCTTTCTCTCCGTTCTCCTCATCAATCACGGCCTTTTTGTTGGTCTTGTGATCAAACTCTCCTTTGGTTTTGAATCCTTCCTCGCCCATGTACCCGCCGTCCTCAAGCTTTCCCCCGTACTTTGTTTCTTTCACGCCTGGATTCCCATAGTCAAAGTCCTTTAACAGTGTGCCAAGTCCAATAGTTGTTTGGTCCCCAGCGGCTTGAGCTCTAGGGTCTGCAGCCTCCTGCGCAGTTTGAAGCTCAAGCAATGCTCTATTAGCTTCATCAGCAGACATACCAGCTCTGTCCATAAGTTGCTTCTCAAGGGCTGTTTTGAACTGTTTATTTTGCTCTGCAAGGTTAGCCCCAATCGCTCCAGCATCAGCTTTCAGCTCAAGGGCCTTAAGTCTTGCAGCATCTTGAGAAGCTCCAGTCTTATCAAGCACGTCAGCCAGCGCAGAGGTGGCCCTTGGGTCACCACTCTTTACCGCACTCACTATATCTGCTCTTGTCTCTTGATCTCTTACATCACCTCTTCTCAGAATTTCTTCAGCAGCTTCTTGCTTGGCCTGGATAAGGTCTCTACTAGCCTGAGTCATGTCAGGCATGTCTCTAAGCATCTTTAATTGCTGCTCAAAGCTTTTCTTACCCTCTTCTAGCTGAGTACCAAAAGCTTCTTGCTTGGCCTTTATGCCAGCCTCAAGCTCTTTTTTTGCTCTTTTTGCTTCCCTTCGTCCAGCAAGACTTGCGAGTATAGCCTTGCCAGCATCTTTTGATCCCTGGCTAAGTTTGAAGTTGCCATCCTTATCAGTGCTTCCAAAAAGGTCTTTAAGTTGTGAGAAATCTATTTCTGACATGATTGCAAAAGTAGTAAATGTTAGCTATTGTGGTCTAGCGGAGTCGCTTCAAAGTCAACGTTTAACGAGTGAACCTCGAAGTCTTCAACACCGAATGTCACAGAAACGTCAGCAAACTGACCCTTAGGTTGATCAAAGTTTATATCTAAATACAATATAACAACTTCGTCCCCGACTTCTATTCTGCTCGAAGTACTAACAAAGTAACCGCCGTCAAAATATCCGTCTGGAAAAACTGATGCCCAGCCTGCGTTTGGGTTTTCCTTTGCCGCTTGCAGGTCCTCTGTTTTAACAATCACAGCCCTGCCCCCGCTGTGCTGAGAGGTGGGCCCACTGATCTTAATGTAAAAAGAACCTCTAGTTCTGGTTATTGACTCGACAATACCGAGTGCTCTCACATTAGCCACGCCAAGCTCAACAACTCCCTCAACGCCTCCGTACAAAATACCACCCTTACTCTTCAGCTGATTGACTCTGGCGTTTTTCTTTATTGAGTTGCCAGTACCGTTGTTGACGATAAAGGTGTTCACACCTTGAATTGCAAGGATGTCAGGGGTCTCAATAGAGAACGCCTTGTAGATCTTGTTGGCAGAAGGGTTGTTGTTGAACGCAAAAGAAATGCCAGAGCTCACAGGCTGGCTGCCATAGAAAGAGTTATTGGACGAAGAGTTTTTGTCATGAAGCCACAACACCTGGGTTGAAGTCGTGGACTTCGGGCTGCTGATCATCTGATCTTTTACCCACCCAAAGCAAGAGGATGTGTAGCTGTATCTACTCACCCAAACGTTTCCAGAATTGCTGAATGCTATGGTCTTCTCCATGTCAGTATGTGATGATGTCTAAAATATCTCCTGGGTCGTCTGGCAACACAAGGCCTCCAACCCCGCCAAGGTCAGGATCAAACCCTCCAGGAAATGCGTCACCTCCAGTATTACCACCTCCGCCGCTTGAATCGTCTTCACCTGCGTCTTCATCAGTGACGTCGTCTTCACTTGTATCTTCCTCAGTAGTGTCGTCTCCAGTATCGGTAGTGTCTCCTCCAGTCTCTCCTGAGGTATCATCGTCTACTGTGGTAGTATCATCTTCCTCCGAAGTATCATCCTCTTCCACCACCTCTTCTATTATGATGGGCTGATTGTACACGCTTAGAATGTAAGTGTCCTCATAGGGATCGTAACCTCCGACAACTTTAATCTCACCCATTCCTTCCAGCTCGTCAGCCTCAGCTTTCTCAAACAAATCCTTAAAGAAGGTCTTCATGCCAACCTCTGATATAACCTGTATACCAGAAGAAGGGTTGAACTTATAGACTTGTCTTGCGCCCTTACTTGCAAAGTAGACCGTATTCCCTATGTCGCACACAGACTCTGGATTGTCGTCACATCCGTAGTTGCCAGCATAGTACCTTTCTGTGCCTAGTACAGATTTAGCAGCGACAAGCGACTCACCCCCACCACCGTCAGTAATAATATTCCTGTTGACAGGAACTGAGCTACATCTGCTGGATTGAATAACGAATATTGAATCGTCGTTGTTGATCAAATAGTTGATGTCTCCAAACTCAGAGGGCAAATCCTTGAATTGCCCCTTGACAGGGTTGAAGGATGTGATCGTGTTGATCTTGGATATGGGGTTGTTCTTGTCAGAGAACGTTATAGAAGCCTCCTTTCTAGACTCCTGAATATTCGGAGCTACTAGCTTTATCTTGCCTTGCCCCCACACATCAGAGTTGGAGACCTTTGTGCTAAATACTTGTGACTCAATGTTGTATGGGAAAAAGTTAGACGTTGCTTCATCTTCTGAAATCAGAGAAACAAAGTTGCCGCCCTCTACTTTCTGGAAGTTCATGGCCTCTGTCTTGAACCATACATCCCCACCTTTCAATATTTTTTCCTGCTCAAATTCTGTGATTGGATACACTGGGCCAATCTCATAGTACACAAGGCTTTCTTCATCAGCCGACTTTCTTGGAGAGTAGACTTCAAACACACACCTCTTATTCCATGCGTGAGTTGTAGAGTCTGGGTTGTTTTCCCCAAGCTTAATTACATCGGCAGTAAAGTCTGTAGCCTGTGGGTTGTTTTCCAAAACTAAGAAAGGTCCAACCTTGGACGGATGAGGCAGTTCTCCATCTTGCTCTACGTCGTACAAAGGGTTGTCTGTGCCGTCGTTTAAGAACCGTTGGTCTACAACGTTGAACTCATATTCAGACCCAGCAAACACCCTGTTATTTTGAGTGTTGAAGTGAGAAATGATTCTAAGCCTGTCGCCTTCTCTGTATGTATATACGTCTTGGGCTCCTTCAACGCTCCTTGCTCCTTTCGCTTTCGAGAAAGATATGGGGTGACCCTGGAGGTGATTGAGAGAAACAAAGATGTTGCCAGAATCCGTGTCGGCATTTCCTGGGGTCACGAACGCTCCACCAGAAGAGTACTGCACAAAGCGAGACATCGTCGTGTTCCCGCTGTACACAAACCTGAATGACGTAGCTCCATCGGGAACCTCCCCAGCAAGTGTTATTGATACAGACTCTACTGGACCTGTATTTTGAGGGCTGTCCCTCTCTCCAAACCAAGGCACATACATAGACCCTATAGGGTTTACTTCAGAGCACCTACCCCTTTCGTCGTAAAACACAACACCAAAGGCGTGGTTAGCTCCAGCCTTAAACGACTGAGAACCACCTGATCCAGGCTCTATAAGGAACAGTATATTGTTTACCCCGTCAGGATTGCTTATCTGCGTTTCAAACAGATTCGGATCAGAAAAAAAGGCAAAGTCCTCGCTAAAGTGTTCTTTTCTTAAGAAGGCCTGTATAAACGACTGGCCAATAGCAGGGTTTGTGGTGTTAAAAGAACCTGTGCCCAAGTGTATAAAGGGTAGCGAAGTCTGTCTTAAGATTGGACTACCAATGCTATAGTCGTTGTTGTCAGTCAAGAAGTCATCTCCGCTGTGTTGAACGGCTGGAAACTTTGCATCAGATTCAGGATCCGATCCAAGAACAATGTTGTTGTCGATGCCTGGGCCATACAATCCAGGGAAAACAAGATCGCCTGCGTCTTGATCAGATCTAGATATACCAAAGAGGCCGACAGAGCCTACAGATCCTATGCCAACACCGTAGTCATCAAGGTTAGGACCAAGGAGGCCGTGCAAGGCGTATGTATCATATACAGAGTTCTCATCAATACCACCTCCTCCTGGCCCGCCAGCGCCGTCCATAAGCGTATATAATGACTTTCCTTCTGGAGATTCCCCCTTGAAAAAGACAACGCTTTCACCTCTATTTGTGACAGCATCAACATACTCAGAAGTGTAGTGAAGCCCACCGAGAACTGTTTTCCAGGGAGCAAAGAAAGGAGACCCATCTACTTTCCTGAACATGTTCTCCTCTGTAATGGATATAATCTGTCCAGTCCCTGGCATAGAAACTTGAATGCCAAAAGTTGTTCCTATTGAATCCTGAGGTGCTGCATCATTGTCTACATTGTGACCCAACGCAGCTGCAAATCCAGGGTTCACCTGAAGCCCACCCTGTGGGAGTCCGTTATCAGGGCTGATAAATGGAAATAAGCTGTACTCCCTGAAGTCTACCCCTGGAAGCAAAGGACTGGTGTCCCCCTCTTCAAGATTATATGGGGCAAAGAACCACCAACGGGCACCCTGAACAGGTCTGCGCATACAGCTGAGTATGGCGTTCTCCTCGTCAGGCAAAGAAACTTCTTTGACGTAGATGCCGAACCTAGCTCTAGGTTTTCCGTTATCCTCAACTATTTGTGCTGGGCCATTCTGTGAATCTGGATGCTGACCTTGAGCTGCAGTCACCTCTTCGTTATACCCCTTGTCTCTAAACAGACCGAACTTTACAGTCGCTTTGTTTACAATAAAGAATCCTTTTACGATAGATGGGTCTTGAGAGGCTTCATCTGTTCTGTTGATAAAGTCTTCCGCATCTTCAGAAGAGTCTGCATCCTCACCAGAGATACCCCCGCCAACCTGTATTGTGGGGAAGCTCATTCTCTTCCCAGCAGTTGTAATCAGATTTGCAATTCCTGAAGTCTCTTTCGCACTTGATCCGTTGTTGAGACCAAGGTTTATATCGTAAGAAAGCTCTGCCTCTGTTGGGAACACAATGTCTTCAGCAAAGGTGCTAAGCGAAGGGTCTTCACCGCCTTCAAGAATCATGGAGAACACCTCTGCAACCTGAGCTTTTGACAGCGGCGCCTTGGCTGTAAAGGAACACCGTATGGTAAATGCTCTCCCTTGAAGTATCAAAGGGTTTGCTGCACTTGTGCCAAAGTCAACCTGCTCAACATCGCCAATGCCTGAAGTCTCACTAAGCATGTCAAAGTATCTCCAACGAAACTTTATGACATCTTCGTCTATGTTGACTCCGTTAGAGCATACAGCTGGAACGGCAGTATTGTCACCAAATTGAGATCTGATAAAGCTGGCTCCGCTTTTTTCAGCGCTTTGCCACCAGTACCCCTTGGGATGACCTGTGAGATCTGACTCATCATCAACTAGCGCTGGTGATTCAGCATAATCAGGTATAGTTCCTATGCCAGACGCACTGTACCCATCGTTGTCAAAGTCTTCACCCATCTGGGGTGACTGATGATAAGAGTTTGTCGCGTCGTAGACGTGAAAGTTCTGCTTTGGATTTACAGTGAAGCTAAAAGAGACAAAGGACCCAGCATCTACTGGGCCATCCAAACCGCTGCAATCAAGCGTGAATCCAATGTTTTTGTTCTGGGCTCCAGAACCAGAGTACTCAGACTCAGAGGGTGCCACGCTGGGGATCACCTCTATCTCAAACGACTTAAAGTCTTCGGGCCTCTCTGAAACTATTGGACTGATAGTTGATGACAAATCCACGTTGTCAAATCCATCTACGTAGTTTCCGTAAACAAGCCTGTTGTCTATAATAGTTTGAGCCTCAGCTCTTTTTGGCAGGTTGTCAAAAGGCTTTGACTGAGTGTCCTTGTCTATTGCAGAGTTCACAGAATCGTTCAAGAACCTGTACTCTATCTCCTCACCCTCGTAAGGCAACTCCTTGATGAGAAAGAAAGAACCCTTGTTTCCTCGTCTGGCCAAAAGCTTTACCCTCTCTACCTCACTAGACATGTCGTCATTTGGAATGACAAGGTCTATTGCATTGTAGGAGTTGAGCAAAGAGATGTCGCTTTGACCAGAGTACTGCAGGTAACCAGGGGGGACAAAGATCTTAGAGTAAGATGATATAGCTGACTCAAAGCCATCCTTGTATACGTTCTGATATGCGAATTGGAATCCTTCTATCTCAAGGAACTCGTTCTGATCAAACCCTGTTTCGTTTTCAAACCCCCCAGCTTCAGAGTCGATAGAGGGCACAATACGATTCACTGGTGTCTTAGGGCACGCCAGTATAAAATCCTCTATCTCATCGTCGTTGTAGTCACCTACAATAGCTCTAAGGACGTTGAGTTTCTTTGGTTCAGAGTTGTTGTCTGTAAAGAATATATACGGGACGTCAATGTAATCCTTCTCCGCGACTACGCTTTTTCTTTGAATGTATGTGATGTCAGCCTTTACAAACCCATTGTAGTCAAACTTCAAGATGGGATGGCTAAACACCTTAAGTATGGCGTTGCCTCCTGCGCTGTTGGGGAGATACCCTGTCGGGTCATAAGCATATACACCGCCGTCTCCGTTGGCTTCGTAGACAAAGAAGTAGGCTATGTCGTACTTGTTGCACAGGACCTTTCCAACAACAACCTTCTCTGAATCTCCAAACTCCGTGAACCCCTGATCGAGAGGAACGTTTGACTTCACTGGCTTTATCACGCCACCGTTTCCACCCTCTCCTTCTGTATTTTCTGATACGTTGATATTAAGGGCGTCCGACATAGAGTCAGCGCCCAGGATTCTAGAGTCAACAGATTTGTTGAGCTTTCGGGGAAACCTCTTCTCGATCATTAGTACTTAGGAACAAGTTTGAAGTTCTTTCTTGTGATTCTCATAGCCTCCTCCTTAGAGAAGTTGCTGAGTCTTCTGTTGGCCTTTCTTCTCTCGTTGTAGTATTCAGCCCTGGCTCTTGCCTTTTCATTGGCAGGCACAGTGGACTTTCTCTCGCAGAGCTTGTAATAGATGTAGGCCCTCAAAGACTCCTCCGCGTATACGTGTATAACGGGGTTAGTGGATCGTGCTTCATCGGCGACGTATTCCATGACCAAGCTGTCGAAAGACTCGTTTGTATCGACTTCAATTCTGTTCTGGTCAAGGTTGAGTCTATATTCTCCTGGCATGTGTCCACCTCCCACTCCGTAGAGTCTACCAATGGAACCGTTGAATAGATAATTTTCAAACACATAGTAGTCTACATCTTCTGCGCTATCCAAGTTCTCAGACGTTGAGCCCTTGTCGTCCTGCCTGTTGTTTATTAGGTTGGCCTCTATGTTCAAAGGTCCTTCCTCGCTGTCTGACGTAGACAGAGGGGTGGTCACCTTTCTTGAGTAGTTGATGTTTTTGTTTTCACCAAACACCCTAAGTATTCCGTGGGTGTCAACGATACCAAGCTTCAGTATCCCAACGAAATCGTCAGGCAAGGCTATGGTATTGTTGGTCGTGTCAAGGTCAAGCTTGATGCTTTTGATCCTGCTAACAACATCGAACCCAAGCTCTCGTATACCTCTCAGGGCATGATTCCTCAAGGCAGCGTCTGATGCGTTGGCCGTAAAGTCGTCAGCATCATTCGTTATCTTAAAGTCATTGATCACCTGGCTTAGAGGTACGTAGTTCATACCTGAAGCCGAAACGTCTTGATAAGCCATTAGCTCGCTTGGGTTTGTCCAAACTGAACAAGAGCTGTGTCTCTGAGTCTAATGCCTATCATCTTGCACAGCTCAGAAATCAACACACCCTTGAACTTTTCGGGAAGGTCAAAATCTCTAGAGTCTCTTATGCTCGGCGTGTAGAACCCATCTGGCTGCAAAGACGTGACAGAAATCCTTGGTGACGATGTCTCGTCAAGATCTCCTCGAAGTATGCTACCGTCATTGGCGACATATCTTGACGACGGCTGTCTGTAGTAGCTCATGATGACGCTTCCTACATCCGTGGGGAAGACCTCTATATTTCTAGACACGAGCGCTACAGGGAAGGATTCAGTAGGAGCAGACAGGTTGCTAGACAGAATGTGAGACATCTGGTCTGGCCTATACACAAGCTCAATGGGAGTCCTTTCATCGCCCTCTACCCTCATGGAGATGAGCTTGTAGAAGTTGAAAGGCTTTGAGAACAAGTTGGCATCACCAGTAATACTTGGCTCATTTGCTGTAAGCAGAATAGAGTCCTGGATGTACTCTGACAAATCGTCTTCAACGCCCCTGTATATAGACTCTCCTGCCCCTGGGTCTCTCTGAGACAACCTCAATGCTTTGGAAGTAACTAAGCCCTGGAAAAGCCCCTCAAAAACATTCTGTTGAGCCACCTCAGCAAAGGAGTTAAAGACTGATGGCGCAACAAAACCCTTCTGATCCTTGTTGGCCAGATCCCTAACTGCGTTAAATACTTCTATTACGCTGATCATACAGCAAATATACAAAAAGAAAAAGGCCCCTTTCGGGGCCTTCCTTTATGCTAGACGCTCAAGCCGATCTTCTATATCGGCAAGGACGGTAGATCCTTTCTCCGTGAGGCAGAACCTCGTCAAAACGTCCGTTGGGTCTTGCCCGACTGGTACTGAAACGATCTGCGTGTTTGAATCAAACCACTTACAGGCGCTTCTATCAAGTTTAATTATCTGATAATCAGCCGCTTGTTTAATTACAGCGCGGGTCCTGACTGTCGGAGAATCAAAGGATTCGATAAATTCTTTTGGCTTACTCTTTGCGATTCGCAAAAGGTTGTGTCTAATCTCTGCTGTAGGAGCGTTGATGTTCACCTTGAAGTACAAAGCAACAGAGAGGAGATCTGTAATCTCCTTGTCTCTAACCAAGGCCACGGCATCTGTAACAAGAAACTCTTGAGCAAGCTCTTTCTCTGCGCTTACCTTCTTGTTTACCTCTCTGAACTTATTGCCTCCATTGGCTTGATTGCCTGGATGCAGCTCCAAAAACTTGCGGAGGTTAGGTTGGTTGTTGTCAACAAAGAGTCTTCCGTTCCTAAAGATAACAGACTTCTTTACAGCCTTGTCGCCCTGCTCGTCACTCCAAATAGAGTTTTCGTTGGGGCAGTATCTGAGTTCTCGAACGCTGTCTGTAGCCTTGTCGTACACGGTTTCGCCCTGCTGAGGCAACATGTACACAATGCCTCCCCCGTCAATAACCTCAAACTCCTTTCTTTGATTGGGGTTTTCGTTGCGAAGGATGGGTGGCTTTTTTGCAACAGTTCTTTTTGCCACTGGCGCCTCCAGCACCGCTGTTTCCTGGTTCTTTTTAGGACGACCAGGTGCCCTTCTAGCTTGTTGTGCCATAAATTAAATTTTATATAGGTTAAATAAATCAGTTGCTAAGGTACTACATGCCGCAGAACCAATGTCTTTTTCAATCACACCGAAGCGTGCTACGTTCCCATTGAATGATCCCGTGGTCAGATTGCCAACTGTGCCAAGTCTTTCAATGACAAGATCACCATCCGTTCTATGGTTTGTTGCGTCTGTTACGCTACCAGTAACTGCAGGTGCAAATGCAATTAGATCACCGTTTCGGTTGTAGACAAACAACCCGTTCTTCACGTCTCTCCTGATAACAAATACTTGTAGGTGCTCAGGATACGCTGGGCCAGACCCAAACGTGGGAAAATCCCAAGCTCGGGTTCCGTCAGAAGAGGAGCCAGTTTTTGCAATGGCTGGAAGTCCTTTTCTGTCTTTGTGCCTGAAGGCGACTGTGCTTTTAAGATTAGTCCCATGAGACACCACATCTCCGTTTGCGTTCGTGTTGTACTTACCAATAAACGGTCCGAATGTGCCTGTATCTGCACTTCCGTAGATAGGCGTTGTGTTTGCTGTGTTGTGGAAGCTAAAGACAACGTATGCAGTATAAGCACCCTCTGCTGTGTATGTAGGAATTACAAAGTGGTCGGCCTCAGTAAATTGAGCATAGTCCTTGGACATGGCAACTTTGGGCGCACCCCCTCCAGTAAACTTCTTTGGGGCGCCAACATTTGCGGCAATGTTGTAAGAAGACCCGCCTGTCCCTGCGTTAGCCCAAGATGATATCTCGGTATTATTAGACACACCTGAGATCCCTTCGTGATTGAAGTCAAGGGCTGGCTTGTTGGCCTCAATGCCAAAATCAATACCTCCGATTGATGTAGATGCTACATCAACACCAGCTGTCCCAGAGGTTCCAATAAATGTCTGTGTGCTAATCTCGCCAGTCACCCTTTTGACAGGGTTGATGCGAACCTTTGCGTTAAAGCCTGAGTCAAAAAAAACGTTTGAGAACGTGGACTCTGACTCTACTGCGTCAAACTTCATGACGCCTTTTCCTCCGTCACGAGAAATAAATGAAAGAATGGATTCGATCAGCTCTGTCTCCTTACCCTCTTCGCAAGAGATTGTAACTGATGTCTTTTCAAAAGACTCTCCGTCTGTGAGATTGCTCTCCTCGTACTTCGAAGCTCCGTTCAAGTACATGATGACGTTCCCCACCCCAGCTGTAACAAATGCCAAGCTGTCGGCTGGTAATCCTATGACACTGAGCCCTTGCCCTGTGTCTGATGAGTCTACGCTACCTGCGTTGACCTCTTCCTTTCTAAATAAAAAGAATTTCTTCATTCGAGAAATAAAAGGGGGGAAGAGCCATTCCCTACCCCCCAATTACAATTAGGCCACTGTTGAATTACCAGTTGTCCCGAGTGGGAGGAAGCCAATGTCTTCGTTTACGTAAAGAAACGAACCGTAGTCATCCTGCTCAATGGTAACTTCATTCATGTTAGAGCCTGGGAATGGATTTGGCTCAAGGGTAACCTTGAGGGATCCAGATCCAGCATCGTTAGCAACAACGATGACAGTTCCCGCGTCAACATTAACACCAGACGGTGCTTTCAATGTAAACGCACCAGTCATTTTGATTCTGCTAGTCAAGCCATTCCAAAACTCTCCAGCCCCGATGTCTTGCTTAGCATCATCCTTTGCGATCAAGAATGCGTTCTTTTCTGAAAATTTTCCTCCAGCCATGATTAAAGGTATTATGAAGATCAGAGCGAGAGCCCGAAGGCTCTCACCCGTCACCTCAGGTTTATTATCCCTCGATCAAGACGTGCTGGTTCGCAGCGCGGGTGATCAAGTTGATCTCAGAGCGGTAGTGGAAAGTCATAACGTCCTTACCAGCGTCGCCGTTGGTGTGACCCATGATTCCGCCACCAGTTACCCAGTGCTCCATTTCACGGCTGTAGCCATTAGAAGCCTTGTAGTTCATCTCCAACGCAGGAGCCTTAGCACCTGAGCGTGGGTCAACAACTTGGGTCATTGGGCACATAGCACCCTGGATCTTGGTTGACGCACCAGCCAAAGTTGGATCGTTCAACAATTTCCAATCGTGCTTGTGGAAGGTGTAACCACCGCGAGTGAATGACTTAAAGCCCAGCTGCACAGCCAAGTCAGCGTCGTTGTTGAACGCGCCAAACTGACCAGCCAAA
>CETF01043591.1_pt1 | contig 22109 bp, 13 predicted proteins | sample 326991 | NCBI WGS metagenome assembly CETF01 (sample SAMEA2622331, study PRJEB7988) | marine metagenome | biome: marine biome (ENVO:00000447); feature: surface water layer (ENVO:00002042); material: "saline water (ENVO:00002010), including plankton (ENVO:xxxxxxxx)" | depth 5 m | reverse complement strand
GTATCTTTGTAAAAAGATTTTCAAATGATAAATTCTGTAAGAAATACAGTACTTGCAATTATCAATAAAAATAATTACGGGTATATATCGCCAAGTGATTTTAACTTATTTGCTAAGCAAGCACAATTAGATTTGTTTGACGAATATTTTATTAATTACAATCAGCAAATAAATGAAGAAAATGCAAGAATATCAGGTACAGGATATGCTGACATTAAATTAGGATATGAAGAAGTTATTGATACGTTTTCTGTAACCGCAACTTTAACTCAAAATGCAGGTAACATTTATTACCTACCCTCTTCTACAACAACTGGTTCTGATTATTATTTACTTAATAATGTTAATTGTTTTAACGGGGGAGTTTTACAAGGGCAAGCAGAAAAAGTAAGTAATATGAAAATAAACATGTTAACTAACTCAATATTGACAGCACCTTCATCGGAATACCCGGCTTACACTCAACAAGGAAATTCAATAACAATTTATCCTTCATCATTTAATGGAGCTAATGATATACAAGCTGTGTATATAAGATATCCTAAAGATCCTAAATGGACTTATGTGACCTTGTATAATGGAGAACCTTTGTTTGACCAAACTCAAAACGATTATCAAGATTTTGAATTACCAATAGATGATTCTAATAACTTAGTTGCACGTATATTACAATACGCTGGTATATCAATAAGAGAAGCTGATGTATTTCAGTTTGGACAAATAGAAGAACAACAACAAAATCAAACTAATACTTAATTATGAGTTATTTAAATCAAAAAAAATATTATACTAATGATGGTGTAACCCCAACAGATAAAAACTGGGGTTCTTATCAATATGTTAGTTTAGAAGATATTATGACAAACTTTCAGTTAATGTATGCTGGAAATCATTCACTAATTAACAACGTGAATAGGTATAAAATATTGTTTCATGCAAAACGTGCTATACAAGAATTAAACTATGATGCTTTCAAAGAAATAAAATCTTTAGAATTAAAAATTTATGATGATTTGAAATTTGTTTTACCTTCTGATTACGTTAACTGGGTAAAGCTTTATTTGTTTAAACAAAATACTCTTTTAGAACTAACCGAAAATATTCAAGTTCAGTCAGCTACTTCTTATGTGCAAACAGGATCATCAACTTTTACTTATGATGCTGGTAATAATGTTAATACAGAAGAATCAGATTTAGATGCAGCAAGAAAAAACGGAGCATTAAACAGTATTTATTTAAATCAAAATAATGAAGGAGATGTTAATGCAATTTGTAACGACTGTGAAGGCGATGTTTATAATTCAAGAATTGGAGCTCGATATGGTTTAAATACTGAAACAGCCAATATAAACCCTACGTTTACTATTGATAAAAAAGCGGGTGTTATAAACTTTGATTCAACAATGGCAAACCAACAATGTGTGCTACAATACATATCAGATGGTATGGAAAATGGTAATAATTCTGAAATACAAGTTAATAAACTATTTGAAGATTATATTTACGCATATATACAATATGCGCTTTTAAATAGTAAATTTGGTGTACAAGAATATATTGTTAATAGAGCTAAAAAAAATAAACAAGCATTATTAAGAAACGCAAAGATCAGATTAAGTAACATTCATCCTAGCAGATTGCTTATGAATTTAAGGGGTGAAAATAAGTGGCTAAAATAAAATGGCAAACATCCAAAGAAATTTTATTGCAGGCCGTATGAATAAAAGCCTTGATGAAAGGCTTATTCCAAACGGTGAGTATGTTGACGCTTTGAACGTAAGACTTGGTTCAACAGAAGAAACAGAGATTGGTGCAGTAGAAAATTCTAAGGGTAATACACAAATAACAACACTTCAATATATAGATGGAACTGCATTAAGTTCTTCTGCAAGATGTATAGGAGCATTTGAAGATGGTGCAAATGAAACTATATATTGGTTTGTACACGACCCATCTTTTACTGTAGGGGCAACAGGTAAATTAGATTTAATTGTTTCTTTCAACACAAACACGGGCTCTCTTTTATATCACGTAATTAGTATTGATAATGGTACAAATGTAAATACTACTTTAAATTTTGACTCTCAATTTTTAATTACTGGGGTAAATAAAATTGGTGACTTATTATTTTTTACAGATAATTTAAATCCTCCAAGAGTAGTAAACATAAATTCTAACTATACTAACCCGTTATTAAATATAGATCAGATTACTTCAGAAGAATTATTAGTTGTAAAAAAACCACCTACTGAATCACCTTCTATTGAATTAATTCAAACTGGAGTTGAGGACGCTTTTATGGAAGACAATTTTATATGTTTTGCTTATAGATATAAATATTCTAATGGAGAATACTCAGCTGTTTCTCAATTCAGTGAACCAGCTTTTATACCAGGGGCCTATGAATTTTCTGCTGATAGTTTTTTAAATGAAGGAATGGAAAATGATTTTAATGGAGCTATCATTACCTATAATTCTGGAAGTTCATTAGTAATTGGAGTTGATTTATTATTTAAAGAAGCTAACGACCCTACCATTAAAATTATAGAAAGAATTAATAAGCTTAATAATAGTCTAGCTGATAACACAGATTACACTTTTACTTTTACAAACAGTAAAATCTTTACAGTATTACCTGAATCAGAAATATTAAGGCTTTATGATAATGTTCCTATAAAAGCAAAGGCTCAAACTTTAATGGGCAATAGACTTATTTATGGAAATTATGTAGAAGGATATGATTTAACTGATATATTTAATTCTCCTTTACAATTAACATATACAACAGAACTTGAAAATAATTCAATAGGGGAAACTTCTTTAACAACTTCTTTTACAAGTTTTGGATATCAAGCTTTTGGTAACTCAGTTACTATTACAGACAATACTTTAGAATTAAGTTTTGCCAATAACACTGACAAATTAAAAAAAGGCGCTGAAATAAATATAGATTTTACTTTTACTTTTAACTCTTGGTCTGGCTCATCTACTCCTGATGAAAGCCAAGGTTCAACAAACGTTTCTTTTAGTTACATTTTACAACAAGATTTTTCTCAATCTGCTACACCTGTTAATGATTTATTTTCTAGCACAGATTTTCAATCTAAGTTTGGATTAACTGACGCATCAATTCAAACCGTTGCAAATGCTCAGGCTGGCACAGGTGTAACACTGACAGATAAATTTAATGCAGCTATAGATGGATTTTTGGGAAGCACTGCTCCTCAATACAATTTATATCAAACTGGTATTTCTAATTCCACTGCTGTTCCCCCTAATAAAGGTGAACCTATCCTTGGTTCAGCGCCAGTAGGAAATAACTTAATAAGATTACAGATTCCAGCTGCTCAATTTTTAGAAGATGGCGGAAGTAATTTAATAATTCAATATTTTAATTTAACTTCAGCAACAGCTACTATCCAGGAAAGATCAAACACAGAAAGTTTGCATAGTAACAGGGGATACGAAGTAGGTATAATTTATATGGATGATTTTAATAGATCATCTACTGCATTAGTAAGTGAAAACAATACAGTAAACATTCCGTGTTCTGCATCAACAACTAAAAATGAAATAAAAGTAAATATTCCAATAAGCCAAAGAGCGCCAAGTTGGGCAACAAGATATAAGTTTTGTATAAAGCCTGATAGAGACACATACAACACTGTATATAGTAGTATATTTTTTGAAGACCCTAATTCTAATAATGCTTATTTATTATTAGAAGGAGAAAACGCAAAAAAAGTAGAAGAGGGAGATAGATTAATTGTTAAAAGAGATTCAGCTGGCCCAATGCAGTCTTGTGTATATGCTACTGTTTTAGAGAAAGCAACACAAGACAAAGGATTTATAACGCCTACTAGTTCAAGTGTTCCTCCCGGAGGTACATATATGAAAATGAATGCTACTGATTTTTCAGCGCTTGAAGATGCTGATGATATTGTAGATATAAAAGTCAACCCTGAAACTGCAGGACAAGGTGATAGATATCCTGTATTAGCTTATCCTTTCTTTTTAACTGCTGGTAATTATAATGTACCTGCAGGGTCAAGAATTGTAATGAAGATTGAACAAACAAGAGAAGGAAGAGGTGGGCAATGTGAAAGAAGAACTAATTTTTTTGAACAAAGTTTTATAGCAAGTGATACTTATACAGACATGTATCAGTGGTTTACTCAATCAAACATTGCCAACTCTATAGAAAATAATTCTATAACGAATCCTTCAACCGGGTCTGATGCTGTTGAAAACGTTTTTATCAATACAATTGAATCTGGACAAACTGGTGCTCCTGCATCAGGAGGAAATTTAACTAAAGCTCAATTGCAAGCCCCGGGTTTAATGGGTAGCACTGCTACAAATCCAACAAAAAAGAATTTTTATAGATTTTACCAAGACAGTGGTAATAATAATTACTATTTATTGGTAAGCGGTACAAGATGTTGTGGAGGTAGTTCGGCAGCAGATTCTACAGTTAGAGTTTCGTTTACTGTATATAGAAGAGATTCTGTTATTGTATTTGAAACTGAGCCACAAGATTCTTTACCAGACGTGTGGTACGAAAATGATTTATCTTTTTCTATAGACAGCGTTGGAAACCATAGCGGTAATGTAACAAATCAAAATATAAACGCAGGAACACCAGGTGTTGTAAACACAGGTTTTTTTAATTGTTACGCATTTGGTAATGGTGTAGAAAGTTACAAGATAAGAGACTCTATATCTGGTAAATCTTTTAACTTAGGAAACAGGGTTTTTACTACTTCTAATGTCGAGTATAAAGCAGCGCATAGATTTGCTGATTTAACTTATAGTGGTGTATTTAATGACGAGACAAATGTCAATAAACTTAATGAATTTAATTTAGGATTAGCAAACTTTAAACCATTAGAAGAAACGTATGGTGATATTGAAATATTATTTGGAAGAAGAACAGATATTCTTACTTTACAAGAAGATAAAATATCATACGTATTAGCTTCTAAAAATTTAATTTCTGATTCTACAGGAGGTGGTTTAGTAGCTTCAGTTCCAGAAATACTAGGAAACCAAATAGCTCGTATTGAAAACTATGGAATTAGTAATAACCCAGAAAGTTTTGTATCATACGGAGAAAACAAATATTTTACAGACGCTAAAAGAAACGCAGTAATTCAACTAATTGGAAGTTCTGCTCAAAACGAACAGCTTGTAGTTATATCAGAAAGCGGTATGAGAAGCTGGTTTAGAGATTTATTTACAAGCGCATTTACAACGCAAAAATTAGGTGGTTATGATCCTTACATGAACGAATATGTTTTAACATCTAACACTATTTTAAAACCTGAAGTCCCTCTTTGTTTAGCGTGTGGTGTAAGTAAAGATGTAACTGTAAAAGCATCTCAAAACTTTACATATTGTGTAGATGTTACACAAGAAGTTGGAACAGTCACAGTTAGTTATGTAGTTCCTAATGAAGGTGAGCAAGACATAATCTCTGAAACAAGTGTATTAATGACAGATGAAGCGGGCAATCAATTAATAACAGAAACTTCCGCTGGTTCTCTGGTAAATTATACTATTCAAGTAATATATAATGGTGTAACTTATACTTCTGGAGCGGTTTATCAAGACGGATCATTTACATTCCCTAAAAATTCAACATCTGAACAACAAGCAACCGTTATAGTAAGCACGGACTCAACAGAAAATGACACCATTCAAATTACAATGAGTTGTCCAGTTGCCACACCTATAAACTTATACAGTGTTTGTGTAACAAAACCTACTGATGCTGGAAAATATATACACAATGAATTTAACTGGACAGACGGCAGTACGACATCTACTGTTCAATCAGACTTGGTATTATTCGGCACAGGAACAACCACGTTTATTGTTTCTCAATACACATTAATATCAGGAGGTCAAGGTTTAGCAATACCACCAGACGGTTCTACTGTAACAATGTATTCTAACAAAATTAACTTTGATGACTTTGTGTTTGACGCTTCATTAAACAACTTTAGATATTTAAGAAGCAATACAACTTACGCTAACAGTATAAGTGACATTACTAGTTTATTGGCTGCAGCAACGACAGCTACACCGATTGATACAACAGGTGCTCCAACTGTTTATTCAGCAGACTTTACTATGCCATCAACAGGAGAAAGTAATTTATATTTAATTTGGGATTATAGAGATATAGTAACACCGACACCTGGCCCTAGCCCAACACCGGTTTCACCAGTTCCAACACCGATACCAGCTCCGACACCAGCGCCGGTTTCACCAGTTCCAACACCGATACCAGTGCCAGTCCCAACACCTAGTCCAACAAGCCCAGTGCCAGCGCCTATACCGATACCAGTGCCAGCGCCTATACCTGCGCCTATACCTGCGCCTGCATCACCTGTTCCGAGTGCGCCGTTATTTTATTTCCTAATTTCTTGTGATGGAAGTCCAGGATGTTATGAGTCATTCTCAAGTGCTCCAGGTGCAAATCAAAGATTTATAGGTGGCGCAAGTAATAATATATTTTATTATTATAATTCAACACCAGGAGTGCCTACAGACCAAGGATCTCCTTGTCAAAATATACAATTAATATCAAGTGAAACAGGTTGTCCACCTGCACCAGTTCCTGCGCCTGTACCATCTGCACCTTCAACACAGGTTTATGAAATGAAAAGATGTGATGGCGGCGGTTCAACTTTTTATGTAGAGCTAACACAAACAGGTTATCCATTAAATTTTGCATTAAAATTAAATGCGCCTGGATATATGAATGGTACTTATTGTTGGTACATTAATGATACTAATCCAAGTTCAAGTGCTGACTTTAGTGCAACAGTATTGAATCAATATCCAAGTGGATGTGTAGATGCAGCTTGTACTCCTACACCTAGCCCAGTGCCAGCACCTATTCCTGTACCAGCTCCAATACCAGTTCCAGCTCCTACATATTTATATGCTAGATACCTAGAATGTAGTGGAGATGTTTTGATTGACATAAGAGCTCCATTCGGAACAAATTTAGGCAGTGTTGCTAATGTGTTAGATGTAAGTGGAACTTGTTATGAATATCAAGATGATGGGGGAACAGAAAATACTAATGACTACACTTCTTACACAAGTTACGCAGATTGTACAGCTTGTCAAGGCGCTCCTTCTCCTGCGCCTGCTCCTGTGCCTACTCCTGCTCCTGCAGTTACATGTAATAGTGTGAGTTTAGAATTTATTTCTGACACAAACTTCTTATGTGCTAATTATGCTACTTTCTATATTAACACAAGTGACTTCTGCACGGCAACCGCTTTAGACAGACAAAGTGACTGTAACAGAGCAGCGTTACCGGGCTACTATAATAACGGAAGCAGTTATAGATACTGGAATGGTTCAGCGTTTACAAGCAACTGTACGACAACGAATTGTCCTTAGTATTTTTTATATTCAATTATAATCAATAACTTTATTTAAATTAAATTAAATTAAATGCAGCAGTATAAAAACTTTTTGACATCTAAAGAGTGTCAAGAATTAATTCAAATGATTGACGCCAATCATACACGATCTTCAGTAGTAGAAGGCGGTACAGATAGAACAGCTATATCTGACTATAGAACTTCAAGTACTTGTAATTTAAACACCTCCAATGAAACTGTAAACAATATTCATAAGCGTATTGCAGGTATATTAAATTTAGATATAAAAAAGGGTGAAGCCATGCAAGGACAACTTTACGAAGTTGGTCAGTATTTTAAACCTCATAATGATTTCTTCGCAGGTGACGCTTATCAAAAACATTGCTTGGCTTCAGGTAATAGAACACACACATTTATGATTTATTTGAACGATGGTTTCAAAGGAGGAGGAACTAACTTTCCAAATCAAAATATGGTAGTTATTCCAGAAACAGGTAAGGCAGTTATGTGGGAAAATATGAGAGACGGAAAAGTATTAGAGGAATATATGCACGAAGGAGTTACACTAGAAGAAGGTAAAAAGTATATTATTACTGCGTGGTGGAGAGAAAATGATTGGGATGGGGCAGGTGATGAAAAACTTTATAAAGAATCTGTACAACCAAAAATCACTGAAAATTCTGCTGTTAAAAAATTTACTCACAAAGATCAAATACCTAAGTTTACACAAAATGGTTTTGAAGTAATTAAATGTCCAGAGCAAACCTGGAATATAATCAAAGATGCCTACGAAATATTGAAAGACAAAGTTACTCCTGAAAACTTTCCAGGCAAAGAAGATGTTATTAAAGGGGGTGAGAGTGAATTGTTATCTTTTGATTTCGTTCCATCTATTAGAACATTAATACACGAGCAGCTGCTTCCTGTTCATAGAGATTGGATTGCTAATGAAATGCACGACGCAATGAAAGATACTTTAATTGAACCATCTTATGTCTATGGTATTCGTTCCTATAAAAGAGGGGCTACTTTAGCGTGTCACGTAGATAGAGTAGAAACCCATCATATTTCATCTATAATAATCGTAGATAAAGATTTAACTTGTGGCTGTCAAAACAAACCTGAAGCTGATGATTGGCCATTAGATATTCAAGGTCATGACGGGGAGTGGTATAAAGTGTATGCCAAACCAGGTGATATGATATTATATGAATCAGCTGTGTGTGAACATGGTAGAAAAGAACCTTTTGGAGGTACATTTTTTAGAAATTTTTATGTACACTACAAACTCACATAAGAGTTGAAAAAATATATTTCATTTGATACTTGGTGGGGTGGTTTGAATAATATCAGGATGACTTATGAAATGGTAGGTGCAATTGCAATTTGCACAAAGAGAACTATAATTTTGCCAGAAAAAATATACTGTTTGTTTTTAAGTGAACATCAGCTTAAAGATAGCTTTTTTGATTTTTGGGAATTGTTTGATAAAGAATTATTTGTAAAACATTTCGATTGTGTTGATTATAAAGATATACCAGAGTATCAAAAGTATGAATCAGATATACAATACTTTGAAAATATTTGTAAAGAAATAAAATGTTTACCCGAGGGTAAGCATCCTAATTGGGGGGTGAACCCTGATACCTATAACAAACCTATTGATGTAAGTAAGTTTGATTTAAATAACAAGTTTATTCATTTTCCAAGAAATTTATTTGGACATTGGTATCATTTAATAACAGGAATATTAGATGAAGACAGGATAAAAATAAAACACAGTTTAAAAAACGGATTAAAGATTAGATCAAAGTTTGAAGTAAATCTAATAGGCACCCCTTATAATGCTATTCATGTAAGAAGTGGAGACTTTCATCAGACAAGAACTCATTCCACTACACAATTATTTGGTAATTTAAGGTCGATGGTAGATAGATATTTAGACACTTCGTATCCTTTATTTATAGCAACGGATGAATTAGACAGAAAACATTTTGAGTGTTTAAATGGATATGAATGTTACTTTTTAAATGATTTCATGAAAACAGATATGGTATCTTCCATAGCAATTGACACTTTAATGTGTGCGAATGCAAGATTATTTCATGGAAGTAGATACTCTACATTTACTGATTATATTAATATTTTAAGGTATTACAATAACAAAAAAAACTGTAGTAAAAATTTATTAAATTACACTTTTACTGGCAAAGAAAAATATAGCTGGGAAAATTGTTTTGTAAATGAATATTAAAGAAGAATATAGTGAATACATATATGAATCTCCAGATGGCGGAATTACTTTATACAGAAGACCTTATGGTAAAAATCAACCAAGAGAGGTGTATGACAAAACAAAAGACCAATGGATTATAAGTTAGGCTTATTTGGAAGTCACAACTCGGCAGTAGCTATAAGTGTTAACGATGAAATAAAAGAAGTCGTAGAGCTTGAGAGGTGGGTTGGTATAAAAAATGCAGCATTCGCATATCATTTTCCCATACCTAATCCAGAAGAAATTCTGTTGGATATTTTAAATTATTTTAAAATTAAATATGGCGTGGAAAAATATAATGTTGTTGCGTTTACAAGTGATAATAATCTACATAAACAAATACCCTCTGACCAATACCAATATATTCCACACCACACTGCTCATTGCGCTAACGGTCTTTATCAATCACCATACAATGAAGCTATTGTTGTAAGTTTTGATGGTGGCAGTGAAGAAGGTTTTTTTAAAATATTCCATGCAATCAAAGGCCAATCTCCTAAACTTTTAACAAACGTTGGCATAGATCTTTGCGTTCCTTATGCAGCAGTAGCTCATTATTTAGATCCAATTAAAACAGAAGATAATTGGTGGTGGGGCAATTTGGTATATGCTGGAAAAATAATGGGGCTTGCAGGTGCAGGTAAAATTGATTACTCTTTAGTTTCAAAATTTTATTCTTATTATCTAGGACAAAGTATAGATAATGTAAACACAGCTCATGAAAGGTATCAATCTTTAAATATAAAAGGTAGCCCTGAAGATATTGCGGCAACATCACAATTTGTTTTTGAATCTGTATTTAATAATATAATTGATGGATATAAAAATAATATGCCTTTAATATTTTGCGGAGGAGGAGCTATGAATATTATAAACAACTCAAGGCATAACGCCTTTGTTTCGCCAAATCCAGATGATAGAGGTTTAGCTCTAGGCTGTTTGTTAGAAATAATTAAACCCAGCAAACCTATAAACAGTATGTATTTAGGTTTGCCTTTTGAAAACAAAACATTTAACGATATACCTCCTCATCATTTTGCCAATAAAATAATAAATGAAAATATATTAGGTTTAGTGCAGGGTAGGAGCGAACATGGAGCACGAGCATTAGGTAATCGCTCTATACTTTGTTTGCCAAAAAGGGGAATGAAAGATAAGCTAAATAAAACTATAAAATTTAGAGAAGCATTTAGACCTTTTTCTCCAATGTGTAGAGAAGAGGATAAACATATATGGTTTCAATGTCAATCAGATACAAGATGGATGACTCATAATGCTGTTGTTAAAAATCCTACCAATAGTATAGAATCAATAATACACAGCGACAACACTGCAAGATTGCAGACTATAACAAAAGATTCAAATCCATACTTATATGACGTCTTATGTGTTATGGCTAACAAGGGACTAGATCCAATATTATTAAATACATCATTTAATATACAAGGAAAACCCATACTTAATACATTAAAAGATGCAAAGTGGATGGTTCATAATACTGGTTTAGATGATTTAATAATATTATAATTAAATTAAAAATAATTAACTTTGAAAAAAAATATGATTTTAGAAAAAATAAAACTAGACTTTGATTACTCCCACTTTCTCCCTGAGAATCAGGATTATGACTTTCATAAAGGCTCTTGCATATCCTATCAAAGAGAAGAACAAAATGATTTATATAACGAATATGGTGATGGTTATTCGTATGATGAAAACAATACAGTCATACAACAATTATGGTATAATATTGACGACCCTATATTTGATGGGTGGGGTGACAAGTTAAACATGGATATAAAAACTGTGTCTACTATTCTGCAACCTCCAGGCAATGTTGTTACTTTACATAGAGATACTTTTTTTAAATTCAAAAAACTTTATCCAGATGACAAGCGCCCTAAAGTTAGACTTAATTTATATTTAGAAGACTGGAAGATTGGTCACATGATTCAATACCAAGACATTCACAATAATAAAAAATGGACTACTTCAGTAGATTGGAAAGCAGGAGATGGTTTGTTGTGGGATAGTTCTGTTCTTCATTTATCATGTAATGCGGGTCAAAAAGATAAATTTACTATGCAAGTCTCAGGTTTCAGAAGAGATTAAGAATTTAAAAGCATAGCAATTAAATTCGTATTTTTGTATATTATTAATAATATATGGCTTGTGTAACGTATGATATTATCTGTCCTATAGGGGCGGTAGGTGGAGAATGTACTTTTACAATTAATTGTTGTGACGGAACTAAAACTACTGTTACAATACCTGAAGAAGACACACAACAGGTTTGTTTAGAAGTCCCTGCCAATATAGTAGTTACCTCTATATCAGGATCATATAGCACATCTGGAGCATCTTGTACAACGAACTGTGGTTATGTTGACCCTACCCCTGTTCCAACACCAACACCTTCCCCTATTCCAATTCCTACGCCTAGTCCAGTTCCAGTGACACCTACACCTGTCGCTCCTGGCCCAACACCGGTCTATTTTTATTGGGCTGCTACTGCTTGTGATGGAAGTAATACCACTTCATTTAGAACAACAGATGCAAACGTAGGTAATACATTGATGTCAGTTTATGGTATTGGAGGCGATAATTTATGTTATGAAGTAGAAGGTGGAGCTGCAACCAATTCTAACGATATAGTTTCAGCATACACAAATTGTGCGGACTGTTGTACAAAAGTACCATCTAGCCCCTCTTGTACACCCACTCCTTCTCCAACGCCTGGCCCTTCTCCAACGCCTGTTGCGCCTGTTCCTGTAGTCGCTCCTTCTCCACTAGTTCCTGATTATTGTTTAACAGGTGAAAATGCAGTTACAATACAATATATTAACACAGAGAACAGATATGTATTTAATGGTAATTGGGGTCAATATGGGGTACAGCTAGGAACGTATGTTTTAAAAAATGTCCCTTCCGCCCATCCTATTGCAATCTTAAACTATGGTAAAACATCTTTATTATCATACACTGGTGCAACAAATGCAGGTTCAGGAACTGCGCCTGATGGTAATACTTATGATTATTTTTATGGAGATGTAACTATTACTGTTAGCGGAGACTTTGGCGTGTTAAGTTATGCTTGTCTATATCACGGATATATGGGTGGAGCTTACAATTTATATTACAATAGTAGTGTATGTAGTTCTCCAACTCCTAGTCCGTCTCCAATCCCTACGCCTACACCAGCTCCAACAAGCATTGTGCCTCCTATACCTTCACCCGTTGATACGGAGTATACTTTAACTTACAGTCAATCATCAAAAGGATGGCCATCCTTTTACTCTTACATACCAGATTTTATGTTAGGTATGAATAATTATTTTTACACATTTAATGGAGGTAACTTATTTCAACATAATGTAAACCCTATTAGAAACAACTATTATGGAACTCAATACAATTCACAAATAACAAGTGTGTTTAATGAATCGCCGCTTGAAAATAAAATATTTAAAACAATTAACCTTGAGTCTGATGCAGCTTGGCAAGCAGTCGCAGAGACAGATATACAACAAAATGGATTTATTGATGACAACTGGTTTGTTAAAAAAGAAGGAGCTTACTTTGCTTACCTAAGACAGACAGGAGAAGTTCCCGCCCTACAAGGACAGTATGCAATGAGATCAGCTAATGGTATAGGAAAGTCTAGTAGTTATTCTGTTAACGGAACAACAGGTACTTTAAACTTTTCTATCAATCCACTTGTGTCTATAGGTAGTATAATTAGCATAGGAGATTATCTATACTTCTCTGTGCCTTCTTATACCACAATAAGTTTAGCGGGTGTAGTTACAAACATACAAGTTGATTTACCTAACAATATAAATAGAATAACTATCTCAACATCAGTTACAGGATCTACTCCAATAACTATAAATGATGCTTATATTTTATTTATTAAAAATGCAGAGGCAGAATCACATGGTTTATTAGGACACTATTGTATATTCACAGTAACAAATACTAGCACGGCAGCTACTGAATTGTTTGCTGTTGAGTCGGAAGTTATGAAAAGCTATCCGTAAAATTAGTATCTTTGCAGTAGTATGGACTTTAGTATAAGGAAATTAGAGCCATCTGATTATGAGGATGTATTAGTAGATTGGTGGAAAGATTGGGGTTGGCAAGCGCCAGCTCAAGATTTTTTACCAGAAAATGGAGAAGGTGGACTGATGGTAATGGTAGATAACAAGCCTGTTTGCGCAGGTTTTATGTATGTTACCAACTCAAAAGTTAGTTGGGTTGATTGGATAATATCGGATAATAAAATTGAAGATAAAGCATTGAGACACGAGGCAGTTAAATTTTTAGTTAGTACCTTAACAAATATATGTGCAAAAAATGGTGGATATATATATGCACTATTAAGACACGATGGTTTAATTAAAACTTATGAAGACCTTGGGTATATGAAAGGCGATAGTTATACACACGAAATGATAAAAAAAATATAATATGGCAGCATTTACTACGATAGCAACCTTGGGATTAGCAGCGGCATCAACCACAGGTAGTTTTGTGCAAGCAGGCAAACAAAGAAAACGACAAGAAGAGGCTGAGCGAGAAGCAGAAAAAGCTTTTCAAGAAGCAAAAAATAAATTAGATGTTAATTATTTAGAAGGTTTAGCAATAGCGAAAGAACCTTATGAATTAGAAAGAGAATCTTTGCTTCAGACAGGAGCGGCTGCTTTACAAGCTGGTGTTGAAGGAGAAACAAGAGGTGCCGCAGCAACAGCAGGACAAGTGCTTATGGCTCAACAAGCAGGAGCAGCTCAACAAAGAGCAGCAATGTCCAGAGAAATGCAACAATTACAGCAATTGGCTGCACAAGAGGAGTCAAGATTACAAGGAGCTAGAACAGAATTAGATTTAGCAGAAGCAAGAGGGCAACAACAAATAGCGGCTGATGCAGCGGAAGCAAGACAAGCAGCGTTATCTGCAGGTATACAAGGATTGGGTAGTATGGCAATGATGGGAATTGAAAGTGGAGCACTGTATGGTAAAAGCGGTGCAGCAGGAACACAGTTACCTGATAGAGCTATAGTAGACTCTCAATTAAAAGCTTCACTCCCTTCAGCTAGTGTTATCGACCCTTACGCAGCTATAACATCACAATACATGCCGGCAAGCACATTACCAACTTTAGGGCAATTAAAACCAAGATAATATGGCTTTAGGATATGGATATGTAAAAAGAGATGAGCCTCAACAAATAGATTGGGGAGCAATCGGTAAAGAGATGACTGATTTTATTAAATCAGACCAAGAAAGCCGAACTAAAAGAAAAGAAGAAATACAAAATCAATATAGTGATTTTACAAAAACCTTAATAGATAAACCTGTTGGTTATAATACAGATTTAAATAATGTAATTTCCTCTTACACCAATCAAGCTTCTATTGCTGCCTTGAATAATTTAAATAAATTAAAAAGAGGAGAAATATCAGAACAGGAATATTACAATAAAAGAGCAAACTTAAAAAGCAGTACTGAAAACTTTTTTTTATACTCAAAGAACTTTAATTCAAAGTTAGATGAAAACATGAAGCTTGCCCAGTCACAAGACCCAAACAAAAGAGCGTCAGGTAAAATGATTTTTCAAATGGGATTGGCTCAAGATATGTTTGATTTTAAAAACACAAAAGCAATCATTGATCCGATTACTGATGAGTTAATTCTAGTAAAGACAGATGAGAATGGTAATCCAACAAATGAAGTTGTAAATGTTTCACAGCTAGGAACTTTATCTTCACAACAAGAGCTTGAATATAATTACAGACAAGAGATTCAAAATAGAATCAAAGGGTCGGGTACTAAAAAATATAGAGACAAAAATGGTAGAGAGGTTGTTACAATATTAGGAGCTGAGATAAAATCAGAACAAGCCGCTAAAACAATTAACTCTTTGACTGAAAGTATATTGGGAGATGAAAATCAAATTCTTAGTATTTTAGATCAAAATGGTTTTGAATATACACAGGATGAAAGTTTAAAAGGTAAGGATGGGTACATATATTATGACATAAAAAACGGAACTTACGATTATGATAAAGATAAAGCTAGACAGATAATTAAGAATGAAATTACAAACTCTATTCCAGAAACAGTTTTAGAACCAGAAACTGTCACGGTAGATACTTCAAAGCAAATAGAGGATTTGTTAAGAATACAGAAATTGCAAGAAGATATTAATTATAGCCAACTAAGAACTAAAAAATTACAGCAAGAAATGGATTTAGATCCAGTAAAAGCAGAAGCTGCTTTGAATACATATTTTCAAAATAACAAATCTGGAATTCAATCTATATTAGAAAATAATGAGTTAGGTAAAAACGCTAGAGCAAATCAAACTGTAGCAAAACTACAACCATTAATAACAAGATTCAATTTAAAAGCTAGAAAACAAGGAAACAAGATAGTTATTGATGCCCCTATGTATAATAAGTCAGGTCAAATTTTAACCACTAAAAATAGCACTGACCCAATAGACTTAAACACGTCTATTGATGATATATTTACTTACATACAAAACTGGATTGTAAGCTCAAAAGTTGACCCTATTGATAAGAAAAAAGGAATACAGGGTCTTATGACGCCTGAAACTCAAACTGAAACGAAAACAGTCGAAGTTGATTACGAAAATTTATAAACATGGAAGAAGTATTAATTGACCTTTACAATAGAGCCCAATCCAAAGGTTATAAAAAATCTTTAGAAGATTTCACTTCTGTATTATACACCAATGATAATGTACTACAAGATATGTATGGGTATGTGCAGTCTAAAGGATACAGCAAATCTATAAATGATTTTGAAAATCTAATTGGAAAAAAAAAAAACGAACTCGACATTCAGCCGACTCCTCAAGTCGATATGGCATTACCTTCAGAGGATGGTTCATTGGAATCACCAGAGAAAGTAAAAGGTGAAGAACAAACTTTTTTTGATACATTATTACCAGGCACTGAAATAGCTGACGTAATGGGAGATATGCTTATGAATGTTAGGCAAGGATTAGCTCAAGGAGCAAGCATAGATGATGCCTTAAAAGTGATGAGACAAGGTTCAGATGCAACCGAAGAGGATATTCAAAACTACATAGAAGCTGTGTCTAAAATGCAAGATATGCCAGTTACAGATGAAATGAAAGATTTTTCTAGAATTTATGAAGCTGAAGATAATAAGTTTTTAGGGTTTTATAAAGGTCTAAAAGAAAACCCATCTGTAATTCCAGGTATTATAGCACAATCAGTTGCTAACATGGCTAACTTAAGCACATTATTTGGAGCTGCAAAAGGAGCTGCTGCAGGTGGCGCAACTGGAAGTGTAGTACCTGTATTAGGGACAGCAGCCGGAGCGGTTTATGGCGGCATAGCGGGTATGACAAATACACTTGAAAAAGGTTTAGCATTTACTGAGTTTTTACAAGAAGAAATACAAAGAAAAGGATTACAATTTGACAACGAAGGAATCAAAGCGGTGTTAGATGACCCAGAAGCTATTAAAAGAGTTAAAAGAAGAACAGTAGGTAGGGGTGCAGCTATTGCAACAGTAAATGCACTTACGGCAGGTCTTGCAGGAAAAGCTGGAAGAGCTGCTGGTAAACTAACTAAACTTCCAGTTAAGGGTGTTGCTAGACGAGCTACCGAAATGGTAGGGGGTGGAGCAGGAGAAGCGGCTGGAAGAGCCGTAGCTGGACAAGAACAAGATGTTGCAGAAATTGGATTTGAAGCCATAGGAGAGATTGGAGACCCAACATCTATATTTAATTTAACAGAACTAAGTCGTAAACCAACCGGTGATGTTCAAAGCTCGGTCAAGATATCTAGTTACGAAGTAAATGGTCAACCAGCAAATAAATCTGATATTGAAGAAATATTAGACAGTGGTGATGTAGAAACAATTGCTCAAATAAATTATACTATAACTAATGACCCAGAGCTTTCTAATAAAATAGAAGAAGCAAGAGCAGACGCAATAATAGCTAGAGATATAAAAGAAACATTTGATGATAGAAAGCAGCCTTCAGAAGATCAATTAAAAAACTTAATAGATATACAAAAAAAAATAACAAAAGCCAAAAATAATCCTACACCAAGAGCGAAAAAACAATTAGAAAATTTACAAAAACAATTTAATAATATAAGCGATGCCATTCAAGAGCCAAGCACAGAGACGATACCTGTACCGAAACAACCCGAAACTAGCCCAGCAGTGGGAACAGGAGACACCCAAGGGGCAGTCCCTCCCGGAGAGACTCCATCCGAGGAAACCCAAGCAACCCAACCAGCCGAAGAGGGCACGATTGAGATTGAGACTCAGGAGAGCGAGGTAACACCGCCTTTAGCTATAAAGATTGAACCTGGAACTCAAACAGAACAAGTTACACAGTTATTAGAAGAAAGAGGTGAGCTGACTATTAGTGAGGCTGCAAATGAATTAGGAATACTAGAGCCTAATGTTAGAAGAATATTTGGTGTTGGTACTAAAGAAGGTAGATTTGAAAGAGTAGGTAAGGGTGTGTACACCTTAACACAAGGAGATAAAACCTATGCAGTTATAGAAGGTAATGCTTTAACAGAGCTGCCTAAATTAATAGAACAAGGAATCAAATTTGATGCTATTTATCTTGACCCACCCTACGAAGTTAAATCTGGAAATAGAGATATAGCACAATTTTCTGTCATAAACCCTGCAGAGTTTGCTCAACTAAGCAATCTGATGCCTCAGCTATTAAAAAATGAAGATAGCCCAGTGTTGCTTCAATATACACAAGCACAACAACCACAGAATAAAAAAGAAAGAGCATCATATTTAAGATCATTAAGTAAAGCTGGATTAAATTTAGCTGCTGACATACAAAAGATTGAGTATATTAAAATGACTCAAGACATGAAGAAAGAACAAAAAATGGCTGGTAGAAATTTAAGAGAAGACATATTTGTTCTTACAAAATCAGGAAAAGTAAAAGATATACCTTTTAATTTAAAACAAGAAGGGGAAAACTTTGAGCTAAGATATCCAATGGTGGACACAAGAACAAAAAAATTTAAAGGATTTAAAGGAGATACAAGAAAATCATTAGAAGCTTTGGCAGATTTAATAGAAGGGTTTGTTCCAGAGGGTGGTATAATATTAGATCCATTTCTAGGTACAGGTACTACTGTTGAAGCAGCAATAGAAACAGGAAGAGAAGCCGTGGGCATAGAATTAGACCCAGCAAAAGCAGAGAAAGCTAGAAAACAAATAGAAAAGAAAACTAAAAAAACCACAACAACAAAACAAAAACAAAAGCAAGAAGAACCAAAGAGAGTAAAACAAACTGTACCAGCTGACCCTACAGAGCCAGCTCCAGCGCCTCCTTTGCAAGATGAAGTGCAAGAAGCAGTCAATAAAATGATACCGGCTATTGACAGAATTACTTTAAATGGTATAAGATTTGGTCTTGATAATATAGCCTCTCAAGTTAAAGTTTTGGCAACAAAAAGAAACAATGTTTTGCTTCAAAAAGCCAGAAATGCACCCACTCAATATATAGACCAATCATTAGGGGTGAACAACAGCACTGTAATAGCTGATAACACATTTACTACTTTAGCCGAAGCACAAGCTCAGCTATATGGTAATTTTAATAAAGTACAAGATGAGTTAAGTGCAGCTCAGAAACTTATTGATTTTGAAGGTCAGGGTAGAGCGAGGACACAGGCCGGGATATCCAGGGCAAGGAATAAATCTTTAATGGATACTTATGAGTTAGGTTTATATATGCAGGTAAGAGAGGCTGACGCAAATAAAATAGGAGATGAATTTAATAATGAAATAGCTCCTAACCCAGTTGATATGCTTGACATTACAATAAATAATGAAAGACCGGCTGAGGCAAAAGCATTAAAAGAACTTAAAAATAAGTATGTCAAAAACGGTAAAATAAATAAAGATGAGATTAAAAATAATTTTTCTGCTGCACAAAATAAAGCTTTAAAAACATTAGATAAAAAAAACAAAGAATTGTTACCAAAAATGCAAGAGATAGCTCAAAGAAGAAATTTTACTTTTACCCCAATAAAAGAATATATACACAGAGCTGTGTTATTACCAGAAACTAGCGATAGGGTAGATGTTTTAAAAAACGCAGAAAGATATTCTAATCAATCTACTAGAGCTAAATCATCTTTTGAAAGAAAAGAAGGAGTAAAACCAATAGATTATAATCCTTTCAATGCTACTTTATTAGGCACACAAGAAACATTTTTAGATTTTTATGTTACACCAGAGGCAGATAAAGTTCAAACTATTACAGAGGAACTTATAGATATATATAAAAATGGAAATGAAGGTCAGCAAAATGCTGTTAGCGCTTTGGATGAAAGTGTAAAAGAAATCTTAAAACTTACCTATCTAAGAAGTTTTATGGGCGCTAGAAATGTAAATGCTGGTTCAAAAATACAGAATGAAATAAATAAAAATGCTTATCGTGCTATGTTGTCTTCTGGAACAAGAGCTTTTTCTGAATATTTAGGAAACACTTTAATGTTAATTTCACAAGATCCGCAAGTAATAAAAGACACTTATACTAAATACAAAAAACTTGGTAAAGATCCAGTTTTATATCGTGATATTTTGTTGAATTTAGGCTCGGCTGAAATTAGAAAATTGACAGATAAAAAAACATTAACCAATAAAAATATAGATGTAAATGATTATTTAAATCTGGGTCAATCAAGAGAAAGTATGATTGCTAACCCTGTATTTGAAAAGATGGATCAAATATTAAAATATGGCCCAAAACAATTATATAAAGGAGTTGCTAAAGTTGCCGACGAATTAATGAGTATGGGTGATATAATGGTAGCTAGACCTTTGTGGCCCGCTAAATTTGCTTTTGAATTTAAAAAAAATGTAAAAAAACAACTTGGGGAAGATATAGATATTAGTGATATTGAATTTGAAAAAATAGCAAAAGGAACTTCTAAATTTGTTACAGACAATAAATATAAGAAAGCTAGACTTGAAGCAGTCAGAAAGTCTGATAGAACTCTAACTCAATTTATAACTTCAGGTAATCCTATGTACAGAATTATAAAAAATATTCAAACAAAATCAGGTGAAGGTGTTGACTCTCTAATGGACTACTATAGAATGCTCAATTCTTACATGGCTAACTTTAATTTAAATGAATACGCTAGTGCTAGATTTGCAATAGGTGCTTTATTTAAAAGCGGATATTTATCAAAACGAGAAGCAATAGCCTTACAAGCTGGAATTTTAGCCAGAATGTCTTCGTATGTAGCAATGTATAATTTATTTTCACAATTTATGGATGAATTGCTTGGAGCGCCTGAGGAAGAAAATGAAGATGACTTAACTAACACACTTAAAAGACAGCTTTTAGGATCAGCTGCTACTTTGGTGTTTAGAGGCGGTATTGGAAACATGTGGTCATTACCTATAAACGCAGGTATAGAAAAATTAAATAAAGAATATTTACAAAATTTAAGAAATGGAGCTCCTTATGATGCTTATGATAATTCTATTGTTTATTCTTTAATATCGCTAGATGATTTTGGCGAAAAAAAATTCACAGAAATTTTAGCACCTATTTTAGCTGGTCGATATGGGCCGTATGCAAAATCTCTTTTCAGAAGTGTAGATTTAACTGGAAGAATTTATAATGCTAAAACCTTAGAGGCTAGAGAAAAAGCTACAGAAGAGTTGTTAGATAGAATGGTTACTTTTGAATTTTTAGGACTACTAGGTTTTATTCCTTTATACAAAGATTGGAGAAGAATAGCTTTAAAGAAAAGGTTTAGCGATGCTAATGCTCCTGGTGGTTCTGTACGTAGATAACTAATTAAATAAATGCCAGAAGATAACATAAAGTATCACTGCGTTTATTATAAATACAATCAGAAAATTTAACTTAGTGTGTTTCATAGTTCCATTAAACAATTAATAGCGGTGTGTCCGCCTAGTACAACGCCACATCCTATGGCTTGTTTCTTAAAATGCTTTGCGTAAGCAGCAGCGTATGACGTAGTATCTATCCCACACCCTACCTGCATACCAAAGACTCTAAAGTTCCTACCTACCATCCACTCAATGTAAGCTTGCGTATGTATGTGTCCTTGCACGGTAGACATCATATCGTTCTTTGCTTTTGTTCTAGCAGTTCCACCCTCTCCGTGTATGTACTGTACGTTGTCATACACCACCCTTTCCACCCAGTTCCACTTAGTGCCGAGCACCTCGTTGTAAGACTTAATCCACATAGTGGGTATGGCTGAGGTCTGTGCTTTCCGCATTACCATTCTATCGTGGTTTCCAATAATTACATCCGCCTTTGGAAAAGCTCTGTTCCAATGACTGACAGTTTGTATGGCATAGTCTAACTCGTCAGCACCACCAAGGGCATC
>CETF01067629.1_pt1 | contig 22540 bp, 27 predicted proteins | sample 326991 | NCBI WGS metagenome assembly CETF01 (sample SAMEA2622331, study PRJEB7988) | marine metagenome | biome: marine biome (ENVO:00000447); feature: surface water layer (ENVO:00002042); material: "saline water (ENVO:00002010), including plankton (ENVO:xxxxxxxx)" | depth 5 m | reverse complement strand
TGTCTTGTGTTTTCCAGTGCGGCCAGGGAATTGAATGGCGCTCAAAATACAGAGCAAACAATTAGGTTTCCGTAGCCATCTGAGATTCTAGCTCCCACGCGTGTGATTGACATCACATCCCGTGTTAGCGGATCGATTCGTGTCTGGTATAGTCGGTCGATTACGGCAGCGCGAACGGCAGCTCGCGACCCACAGCGGACACTGGCTGGTAGTCCTAACGAGCGGGCGTTCTGAGGAACATGTGATTTGCGCATATTCACAGTTTTAAACGAATAGAGCATGGTCTTTTTTGGTCCTATTAGATGCTTGGGACCATGTTCATGCCAATATTAGAGGGCCTCATGGTAGGTTAAAATTTTCGCTGCTTAGAATGCTGCGGCTCACGTATAAGCGCCAAGGTGTGGTTTACTTGCTATTGGAATACCGTGTCAGAATGAGGTTCAATTTTCACGAAAACTGGCCGTAAAGACTATAGATATTGCTTGGGGTTTCATGGAAGAACTAACTGATAATCAAAAATCTCTTATATCTCAACTCGAGGGCGAGGAGATGGTTGGTAAGCGATTCACTGAAATTGAGTGTATCAATGCTTCCGATGAGGTGAGGAAGGGAGTGCTGTCACTCGTATTCAAAGCCAGAGATACAGTAGAGGATGTTTTCGTAGTACTGAAATTTATGGACCCGGAACGCCTTGGGGATAGATACCGGCTCGGTGCTTTTGAGCGGGAGCCAGAGATAATCGAAAAGTTGGGGAGCAATTTCAGGTGCCTGTCTCTTATAGCAGGGCCGATCGACTATAACTGGAAGATCAATCTAGGTGAGGTTCCTTCACACCTCCCGTTAAAGTATTTTGCTACAAACTGGCTTGAAGAGGACATTGAACATATCTTTCAACGTCAGGGTGAGATTGGTGCGCTCGATAAGCTACAGCTTTTTCGTAATGTTATCTTAGCAGTGGAAGCGATACATGCTGCAGGCATACATCACCGAGACCTCAAGCCAGACAACTTCAGAGCCACTGTAATCAAGGGTGAGAAAATGGTCGCGGCGATAGATTTTGGAACTGCGGCACATCTTGATACGCCTCATATTCCTGATCACCATTACCAGAACCCAGTTGGCGCGCCAGCCTACGCTTCCCCTGAAATGTATATTGGCTTTTCTGGGGATCGGGAAGTAGGACAATCTACAGACGTCTACGCGCTGGGTTCAATGTTGTATCAGCTCTTTAATCCAGATCTATTCTTAGCAAAGGTGGTGGCTAACCCCTTATTTCAACAGGCTCTTCTTATTCTGAATGCTAGAACAGCTCATGCGGGCTCATACTCCGAGAGGCTGGCTATCTGGAAAAACGAGGTCAGTAGATTCCGACATGCCGTCAGGCCTCCGTCGATCCTGGCTGAAGGAAACTCGGTTCCTAGCGCAATTTCGACAAATCTCGAAAGATTGCATGCGTCCATGACCTCTTTTGATTTTACTCTACGACTGAGTAACTTGGAGAAAGCTCGCTGCGTTATTGATAGTTGTATTCGTTGTCTCGAGAATGCCGGAAGTGAAAAACGTCGCCTTGAGTTAAAGCGTGCCCGAAGGGCCCAGAGAGAGGAGAAGCTAAGGCGGAGACAAGAAAAACTCGATGAATATTTAAATTCGGGTTCTGCAAGATGTTGAATAACAAGACGCCAATTCGAGAGCGGGAAATAAAAATCCCACCTAGAGCTATCGAAATTTCGTTTCTTGAGAATGAGGATGGAGATGGGTCTCTTGTCTTGCAATTGCCTTCGGCTGAAGAGTTAGCTCAGCTTGATAGTAATTCACTGCAGCATATATCGCTCCGTCAACTTATAAAGCGAGACTCTTTGCTCATTCGTGAGCGACTCCATCTGGACTATCGGCGAGAGTTGAGTAAGCTTGATCGTTACTCTGATTCTTCTACATACTTCGTAAGACTCGCTGGTTATGCTGAGTTAATTAATAGTCAAAGTGAGGCCAACAACCATTTAAAAAAGGCGCTGGCACTACAGAGCGATCCTCACTTTTCACATCTTCTGGCGGATGGCTACCTAAAAGTCAATGAATTAAATAGTGCCATGCATCTTTTTGAGAGTTGTGATTTGACAAAAGATGTATACGCAAACCTCAAGATCGCTTATATCTATGCCGCCCAAGAAGATATCGACACGGCAAAGCGGTACGTAGATCTGGCACTCACTATTGACTACTCCAACTCAGCATCACAGATGTTCAGAGGGGCGATATATATATGGGAAAAGCAGTTTGAAAGGGCTGTTCGCAGCTTTAGAGTTGCAGCGGAGAGTCGACCATCATCATCATCTGCTCTGCACGTAAATTTGGCTGCAGCGTACTGGGGGCTCGGAAGTAAAGTTAAAGCGAAGGAAGCGGCGCGAATAGCATTAGTGATAAATCCGTTAAACGAGAATGCTGCTGCACTATACTCTGATATATGCTTCCTTATCGGTGAGCACAAGGCCCCCATTCCTTACTTGGAAAGCTATGTAGAATGGGAGCAAAGGTCTGGCGACATGTGGGCAAGACTGGCGCGTTCCTATTATCACATTGGCAAGAAGGAAAATAATCGCGCAAATCTTCAAAAGGCGTTTCAAGCACTAAATAATGAAAAGAAATTAAATGAAAGTCCTACAGTTTGGAATAATCTCGCGCTTACGGTGTGGGCTCTAAAAGATACTGAAAGGGCCGAACGTTACTTTGGTCGCGCTATCGTTCTTACCTCTGAAGCCAGCGCCGCGAATTTCAACATTATAAGTAATCTCGTAGCACTACTAATTGACGCACGGAAATATGCCCAGGCTTGCAAAGTGTTGAATTCGATTATTTTCGATAATCTTGATCCAAGCCACGAATCCAAGACGATCGATAGACTGATTCTTCAGAAGGTTATAGTGCTTGAGGCACTCAATGAGCGCGGTCAGGCAATTTCGCTAGCTAGAGAGTGGCTGGAAACTCGTATAGTTTGTAAAGAAGTAGAAATCGATCTGTTGTCACGACTCGTGTATCACTACTCGACGACTGAGCATCATCTAGATGTTGTAGACCAGTATGGTCCTCAAATTGAAATGCTGACTACAGATGAAGAAACCTTGCCGGAAGGATTGCGCGTAAGAGCTATTAACAATTTGGCGTTTGCGTATCTAGTATTTGATAAGACAGAAAAGGCATGGGACTTGCTTTCTCAGTTGGCCTCCGAGGTTCATAAGGACCCTTATGTCACTGCTACGTTTGGTCTATATCAGCTTCGAGAGGGAAACTTTGATAAATCTAGGCGGTACTACCTCGATGCTGTTTCACTTCTTTCTGATCGGAAGACAAAAAATAGGTTTCGACAACGTATGAACCTGGAGTTTGGAAAATATTTTCTACGCCAAGGTAAGTATTCGACGGCTAGAAGGCTGCTATTGAAATCAAAGTCCGAGCCTCTAGGAATTAAGTATGCGAAAGAAGAGGCAGAGGCAATCTTGCACGAGCTTCTAAGCAAGAAACAATAATAATTTTCCGATAAGTTCGATATTCCCTCGTTCATTTAAAGAGTCTGTGGGCAGGTCAATGCAAAACGTTTACGAAGTTGGTGTTGGCAGTGAATTAGTAGGTTGTATTTCAAGCAAAATTATAGACGAAGACGGTATGCGTCCGGTGATTACACCTTGATCCAGGTGTCCAGTTATGTGGCAACAGATTGCAAAGGTCAGATTACGCGCGCCAATGCAGTATAAGTCGACAAAATTGGTTGCGTCCAAGAAAACCGTTGCCCCTGCTGGGCTCAATGACGCTCGCCGCTGGGCGGAGCGTTATATGCGAGTGGGTAGGATAAGACGCCGATGCTCACAAGTCCGCGCTCATGCGCGAGGTGTTAATGTCCGCTACTGGCCGAAAGGTCGCGGTTGAGGATTCGAAAATCCATTCCAAATACGGCAGCTTCGTCCTGAAGCGGACAGCATCCGTGGCCTTTGCACTATCCCATTGTGTAGTTCTATGGCCGGGGCACGGAATCCACTTCTAGGCTCTATGAGAACGAAACGGAACGGCACTGACTCCTCGGTGGGGAAGCATGCTCAGGATACTTACTTCAGACGAATGCATGCGGGAATCTGCACGTAGGTGGGAAAGGAAAGATTGTTCGACGATGGAAGGCAAAGTAATATCCGGAAGAGAATTAGAAATCCGTAGAACAGGATGCGTACTCATGGAGAAAACAAAGATACAAGGGGCTTTGCATCGTGCATCAGCATGCAATTCACCGTTTCTGGCACGAGAAAGTATATCTCGCACTACGGAAAGTGAGATTCCGGGCTACTATTGTGAGCGAAAGCAGATGTGGGTCATCGATACACCGAGGGGCCCTGTGCCAATCATCATTGCACACTCCCTACAGCAGACTAGCAATCAATTAAGAGATAGTGGAGAAAAAGCAACGTACGATTCTCTTGAACTATTAACCAAAACGCGCCAGGAACGTGAAAGTGATGATGACAGCACCTCTTTGTCGAACGAGTTAATCCAGCTCCTCACAAAAACAGAGACTGTACGAGAAGCTGATGACAATTATGAAACGAGTAACATACTTGAGCTAGTCACTAAAACAGATACTCAGAAAGAAGTAGATGATGACGGATTTTAAATCTAACGTTTTGGTGATAAGAGCGGGCTCTTTCGAATTCAGGGAAGATGAATGCTGCTGCTGGTAACAAACAGGCGCGATATTACGATTGACTACGTCATTGCGGAACTTAAGCGAAGAGACCATAGTTTTTTTCGCCTGAACACTGAGCAACTGCCGTTGGCGAAATGTACGATGCACAGTCATTCGAGGGCTGCATGGTCAATTTCGTTCAAGGAACATGTAGTACATGGCGATGAGGTTCGTGCAGCGTATTTCCGTCGACCCGGGGAACCAGTACCGGATGAATCCATTACTCATAGTGGTGAAAGAGCTTATGCGAAAGCCGAATGGGTCGCTTTTCTTAAGAGTATCTACACCCGTCTGGAAGGTCGCTGGTTGAATGCACCGACAGCTATATTCCTCGCGGAGGACAAGCCTAGACAACTTATGTTAGCCAGTGAAATTGGCTTTAATGTTCCCAGAGCGGTGATCTCAAATGACATAGAGTCCTCTCGTAAAGTATTAGAGGAGGGTCCCGCCATTGGCAAACCTCTCCGACAGGCGCTCATTGGCGGTGAGGAAGAGCGCGTCATTTTTACAAGCCGACTGAAAGACCTTTCCGAAAGTGATGGCGAGGCTATTGCACTGACGCCTTTCATCACTCAAATCGAAATAGCTAAGCAATATGATATTCGCGTGACAGTGGTAGGGGATCAATTATTTGCGACAGCGATATGGTCTCAGGCACATCCGGAGACAGAGGTTGACTGGCGTCGAGGTGCTCGACCCGATTTAAAGCATGAGCGGATCAGTTTGCCCGATCACATTGAGCAGCAATGTCGTACGCTTCTAAAGCGCTTGAACCTGAGGTACGGGGCTATTGATCTTGTATGTGATAGAGATGGATGTATCTGGTTTCTTGAGGTCAACCCTAACGGGCAGTGGGCATGGATTGAGAACGTAACGGGTTACCCGATCGCTTGCGCCATAGTGGACGAACTGGAAGAGATTGCGCAATGTTCAAACTGATTTATGAACATCTGTGGCCTCGAATTGACCGTCCTTCTCCTCAAGAACTGCTCAAAGATGAAGCGCTCCTAGAAAAAATGAGGGAAAGCGTCAGGCAGTCTGCATTCTCCAATAGGAGCAGCACTGCACTTGAGGAGGCGAGACGTCTGTTTGATGCCGAACAGGAGAGGCGTCGTAGTGCAGACACCAAAGCTGGGATCTATTTGGCGGCAATAACAGCGCTTGTCCCTGTGCTTGCGGCTATTTGGAGCCGTGTTTGGTCCGCAGAAATGGACATGGTTCTAGCTGGCATCTCGGTTGTCTTATTTTTGAGTGCATTGCTCTACTTGCTGAGAGCGGGACTTTGGGCTTTCAGCACAATCAAAGTATCCGCATTTTCACAACTAGGTCCTTACGAAATCGCGGTAAGCTGGAAGTCAAAGAATCCGGAAGAACAGCTCTCTAAGAAGCTACTTAACTCCGTAGCCTGCAATTTCCGCGATACCAATCGAAAAGTTACATGTATTAAGATGACCCATGAGTTTTTACTCCGGGCATTCTTCTGTCTCCTCTTTATTATGGTTCTTCATGTGACTTGGCCAATTTTGGCCGCGTTACTATCCATAATATATAAAGTGGCTGTCATAATGCTATCAATGTGCTCCCCTTGAGGCGTGGTTTCCAACGAATTTTTCCTCTTCAGATTCCGTTCTGTCAGCATATTTGATCTTTAACTGATAAGAATTCTCAAGGCGCCGTCTACTAGTCAACGAAATGGCAGCGGATCATAAAGAGTGCGGACTTTCCTCGATTTAGTGAATGTCGGGAATGAGGTGTTACCTACCACGGACTAACCTCCGGAGCGATGTCCGCTTCTGGCCGTGAGTGGCTAAGTTCTCTATCGGATCGGGACGGGTTATTGATATAGGGTCCTGCGAAGATGTTTACGACCCTGAGCCGTCATTTTGCATAGGGGTGCTGTTTGACGATCAGAGGAGGGGTGAATCTTGGTTATTGGGAAAATGATGAATGGCGGTGTACGGCCCGGTCGGGATGATTCGCTATTGGACTCCAGGTAGGTATCGGTGAAAGTCATTTCTCTTAGCAAAGATCAAGAGCATCGATTTTCTAAACAGATCTGTGGCTCGCTGGATTTCATTGAAGGACTTGGAATTGACGGCGATGCGCATTGTGGCGCAACGGTTAAGCATCGGTCGCGAGTCAAAATTGACCCATTACAGCCAAATCTAAGGCAAGTTCATTTGGTGCAGGCCGAACTTCTTTCTGAGCTAAGGGCTAAAGGATTCATAGTTGAAGCGGGCACCATTGGTGAAAACATTCTCACGAAGGGGGTTGACCTGCTTTCTCTACCCAAGAATACTCACATTGAACTAGGTGATGAAGTAGTTCTTAGAATCACGGGTTTAAGAAACCCATGTGCGCAATTGGATGCTTATCAAGAAGGTCTGACCCAGGCCGTGCTAGCTCGCGATGCTGATGGCAATTTGCTGCTTAAAGCTGGAGTAATGGCGGTGGTTGTAAAAGGTGGAACGGCCCATGTAAATGACCCGATACGAATCAGGCTCCCGAGGGAACCATATGAAAAGCTTGAGAGAGTGTAGCACTAACGAGCGCAAGAGCAACGCGGCCCTGTGAGTGCATATGTCGCCCAGCTCGGTTGTTACGAGCATTATGAGGCATAGCTGAGGATGGTGCGGATAGTTTTAGTTTCTCTTATTCTGACATCAGCTCTTTTGGCACTGCTACTGCTTGGGTTGGCTTTGAACCGAGGGATGAGTTGGGAGCATGTCTCCTCTCGTGTCTCCACAGATGGCTCGATGACCGCCAAGTACTACAGGTCAAAATCGAAGGCAGGGCATGCACCCCTCGGGGACCATTTGGTAGTGGAGTCGGGAATTATGTTTCCGACCTTATTTCCAGGGGAGATAGTTTTTGCGGGTTACTGTAGTGGAAAGTTAGAGTACAAGTGGATCAGTAGCCCGTCTGCGGAAGTTCTGGCAGTGGGGTGTCCGGAGGGGAGCGAGGTGGAGACCATTTTCAGCGAGTACCGAGGCGTTAAATTGAATGTCCACGTTCAAAGATCCCCATAACAAGTTGAGGTTGCAAAGACGCTTCGCGCCGCCACCCGCTCACGCGGGCCACCGCTCGAGGCATTGTGTCAAAAAACTGGGCAATGAGTTAGTGTTCGGAAAATGAAGATGGCATACGTTGGGAGAGTCACTCACTATCTAGTGGAGGATGACATGCTTAATGGAAAATGCAGCTGTATACTACTCGCGGCATTTGTGAGCATGTCCTCTTACGGAGGTACTGACACCCCATCCACTCGGGAGCTAGTTGATGAAGTTAAAACCACCTATCGGCTTGACCGCCGAATTCAATCTAACATGATCGATGAGGTCGAGTTGTCCGCCCAAAGTCGAAAGGCACTGATTTTTGCTATCCAGACCATTCCGACTACGATAGACCTAGGGATGGTAACTGATGATCTGGTGCAAAAGCAGTCTCAACGGCAAGTAGAACCTCGATCTTACGTCAAGCATGTTGAATCCATTTCATCTGATTTCATTCCCGAGGAGGAAATCGATCATTCGTTGCTCGAGCTTGTTTTGACTGAAGCCACTCTTGAGCTAGGCGACATTCGGGCAATATTACGAGTGCTCGGGGAGCGACAGACCAAATTCTCTGCGGCTGCACTAATTGAGATCGAAAATAATGTCGATGTTATAGTTGATGGTACTTTGGAACATGAAGACATTTCGTCAGGAAGTCACAGTTTAAGTTCCGAGCAATACGACCAAATGGAGAGTGTGCTTGAACGAGCCAGCGGTACCCCCCTTGAAGCACAACTGCGTTCCGTACTTCCATTAGGTGAGAATTTGAACGCTTTAAGTTCGAAACGAAAAGAGCATCTGGAAATCTCAATCATTAATGCAGCTAGGCGACACGGTCACTCAGATCTTTCTGTACTTTTGTACAAGCTGGCGGCTAGTGAGAATGAACTAGTTCGCAACACAGCCTATGACGCTATAAAAGGGGTAGAAGGCTCGGGTCCTCAGTGACCTCCCAGACTTTCCCGAAAAACTACACTTTGCAAAAAATTCCGGAAATATTTTATGCAAAATGTCGCTTCCGATTCTGCACGCGCGACGAGCACGATAAGTGTAGACTAGGTTAAAACTGGACGGCTTTTCTTCGCCCATTCAGCTTGCTGCTGTGTGCGCCGTCAAAGCATGGAGAACCAAAGAGCCTGATTCACTAAGAGACAGTTCTGCTACTTTTAACTGAGCAGAGGAGTCTCAATATGAGCATGTCCAACACTGAAAAGACGGTTAAGGATATCCGCCGTAAAACCCGCCGCAAGCATTCAACCGAGGAGAAGATCCGCATTGTCCTGGAGGGACTTCGAGGTGAAATGTCTATCGCCGAGCTGTGCCGCCGGGAAGGCATCAATAGCAATCTGTATTACCGATGGAGCAAGGACTTCCTGGAGGCCGGCAAGAGACGCCTGGCGGGTGACACCGTCCGGGAGGCCAATACCGATGAAGTCACTGGCCTGAAGCAGGAAAACAAAGATCTGAAGCAGGCCGTGGCCGAACTCTACCTGAGGAATGACTGGCTTAAAAAAAGTCTGACTGGGCAAGGTGTGATCTTGGACGACGAATGATGTACACGGCTTCTGAGAAACTGGCCATTATCCGGCTGGTTGAAGAATCTGAGCTGTCTATCCGGCGCACGCTGCGGGAAATCAAGGTGAGCCGAACCAGTTTCTACCGCTGGTATCGGGCCTACGAAGAAAGTGGCCTCGATGGGCTGGAGAATCAAAGCCGGGCTGTGCGGCAGCACTGGAATCGGATTCCTGACTCCGTCAGGGAACTGATTGTAGAGGTGGCGCTGGAACGCCCGGATCTTACACCCCGGGAACTAGCCTGGCATATCACCGATACACACGACTACTTCGTCTCTGAATCCAGCGTTTATCGGCTGCTCAAGGCCCATGACCTGATCACCAGTCCCCAGTTCACAGTGATGAGCGCCTCGGACAAGTTCCAGAATCCGACCAGCAGGATCAATGAGTTGTGGCAGACTGACTTTACCTACTTCCGAGTCGTAGGTTGGGGTTGGTACTTCTTGTCTACAGTTCTGGACGACTACTCCCGCTACATCATCAGCTGGCGGCTGACAACGACAATGTCTGCCGCAGATGTTACTGAGACGCTGGAGGATGCCATCAGGGCCACCGGGCTGTCAGAGGCCAGGGTCCGGCATAGACCACGGTTATTGTCAGATAATGGTCCCTGTTATATCAGTGGAGAGCTCAAGTTCTGGCTAAAGCAGCAGGATATAGAGCACACCAGAGGCGCCCCGTATCACCCGATGACCCAAGGCAAGATCGAGCGCTATCACCGGTCAATGAAGAACGTGGTGAAGCTGGAGCATTACTACTATCCGTGGGAGTTGGAAAAAGCCATTGAGGAATGGGTCCATCACTACAACCACGAGAGGTATCACGAGTCCTTGGATAACGTGACACCGGCTGACGTGTTTGCAGGAAGGAGAAACGAGATACTGGATAAGCGCGCCCTGGTGAAAACCAGGACCATGACCCAGAGGAGAATACACAACCTGCGATTAGCAGGCTAAACTGGAGAAGCTACTGGCAGAAAAGTCTCTCTTAGAAAACGGACCGATTGGTGCCATATCCTTTGCCGACGTACAGCTGCTGCTTTTTAAGATGGTCTAGAGCGTACTCGTGCGCGAAATCGCTATCCCGACGTTGGTGACGTTAACAAACGTCCGCTCTTGGCCGGAGCGGCCGATCAGTTTAGAGTATTATTAATACAATCGAAGGTTTCGGTAGCGTGTTTAGATTGATTAAGGAGGGCAGCGGCTGAGGTACGTATGAGATTCAAAAGCGGACGCAACTGACGTAACTTTCACCGGGTGTTGGCATCTTGTCCCAACAAGAATAGGTACGATGGAAATGAAGCATATTGAGCGAGCGGAAGTATACATGCAGGCACTGGCGCTGTTCGCTGGCCTTGCCTTGGCACCAGTATGCACTGCTGTCGACGTGTCCGGGGACGGGATGGGAGAGGTGCTGATCTTCCCCTTCTTCATCGCCGACAACGGCTGGGATACCTACATCAATGTGCAGGCGGCCTCACGCCGTACTGCGGTAGGGGGGCCAGCCCTGTCGCTACGGGTGGTTCTGCGTGAGGGGCGCAACGGTGAAATCATCGATACCTTCAACACCTACGCGACCCATCGCGATGGCCAATCGGCTTGGCGGGCGGCGCTGTACCGCAATGCCCAGGGCCAGACGTGGCTGCGCGTTGCCGAGGGCCAGTGCTTGGTGGATAGCGCCGGGCAAGCTCATGCCGGCGCAGGGGTCGAGCTGCCAGTGGCGGCTACGGTCGGGTTGATCGAGGTGTACAGCATGGCCGAGCCCTCACGTTTCCTCGGTTTGGAGGAGGAAGCCCCGGACTGCGATGAACTGGCCGCCAACTGGGACGGCCCGGACGGCCGCTGGACGATGGACCCCTCAGACGACAGGGCATTCTCGTCGTCCAACGACATCAGCGGCCAAGGCACCCTGATCAACGTGCAGCAGGGGTTATCAGGCGTCTATCGGGCCACGGCGTTGCAGAACTTCAATGGAGATGAAGTGCTGATACACACCGATCCCGGTTCATTGAACCCAAATCTGGCGGACGCACAGCCTGGCGTAATCAATGGTGTACTGCAACCCGACGGAATCACTACGGTGGCGGGACTGCTGACTACGCGGGCATTGTCCAATGATGTAGTAGCCCTGGACGAAGTGGCGGCGAGCACCGACTGGATAATCAGCTACCCTACCAGCGGCTATCACGCCGCCAGGCCTTTCACTGTGGAAATCGGTGGAGAGTCCCGCAACTGCAGCTCCTTTGCCGGCTACGGTTCGAAGCCAGGGCCGGAGGAGCCCATGGTATCCGTGACCGTCGACCAGGCGAACAACGTTTTCTTCAGTTCATCGGGAGATGGGACTTGGCGTGGTTCCTTCGGTGGCCACATTTTCACTCCGGCGCCTCCTAACACCCAAGAGGGTGTGGCATTATGCAACGCGGTCAATGTCCTGACCTTTGACGGGCAGCCTTCGATGCTGCTGACAGGAGACAGCCCCTACCTGGAAAACCTGGACGGTCTGGTTGGTGACTCCAGCCATTTGTGGTGGGCCCCTGTAGGGAAGTTTGCAGGCGAAGGCGAACCCGTATTGGCCTTGCGTCTGACCCGTTTCGTGAACGGTACTCTGCACGGTGGCTCGGTACTGTCCAATTACTTGTTCATGGACGCTCACCGCAGAGATGTGGAGGTCGAGGAACTCCTAGAGTAGCTGACTCTTTACGGTATCGGTGTTGTGATGCGACGGGCGGCGGTGACTGAGCAAGGCTATCGAAAGTGAGTTTGCATGTGCCCAGCACCTTATTACCGCGTCGTGGTGATTCCCGATCTGAATTGGCATTGACTTCAACGTCGGCTCCTGGTCGGTTGTGAAACTAGGTGTCGGATTGAGTGGGATCGAGTCTGCATGGTACTCTGCTTCGAATCCTGGTGCATTCCGAGCAATACGGGCGGCGATAGGCTCGATCTAATGAAGCAGTTTTCCCCGACAATCTGGGCAACAATCGGTTGGATCAGTCTTGGTCTGTCAGCGTGGTCCTTTGTGTTGGCAACAGTCGATGGTGTGATGGCATACTTTGTTGTTGTGATTGCAATAATAATTGGTGGATTTTCCAGTATCGGAGTAACTGCTTCAGCAAGATTCGCGGTCTCGACGGTGGTGTTAGGTACTGTGTTGATATTTTGGATGACTCATCACGTCGCCTCCACCGGCTTTCAGCTGCCGGATGGAAATTCGATGGCCACCATGTCCTCATCAATTTCCATTCCAATTCTAGTGTCTGTTGCCATGATGATTTGGGGTATTCATCGGCGCAAAACGTTCCCGAGACCTTCCTCGGAGTAGCGCGAATGGCGACGTCCGCTCGTGGCCGTCAGGGTGTATTCCGCCTTGAATCGCCACAGTTAAAAATACGATGAGCTGATGAGGGTGAATGGGCGAAGGTGATGCCAAATTGCTCAAGGTTGTTAATGTCGATGGCGTCGCCAAAGAAAGGGGTACGGTCAGCGGGAAGCGAGATAAACAGATCGCAGAATCTAGGCTTTGTATTGAATAGTGCTGAGATGCTACTGTTTCTTTTTCCTCAATAGGTATTGTAGTAAGGACATTTGATGATAAGTCGCTTTAACCGCACTTCCGCGCTCTCTGCTCTGTGCCTTTCAATTACCGCAGTGCCAGCCATAGCAGGCGACTGGTATCTAGTGGCCAGCATAGGCGAATCTACATTCAACGACCTGAAGCCCCGTAGTGCCGTAGGTCCATTCCTCTTTGGGTCAGGGTCGGGAGCTATAGGTTCCGGCGGGGGCATATCTGGGCCCGTTGCTGACATACGGATTTCCAAAGATGATACTGATACTTTCTGGCGGGTCGGCGGGGGGTATCAGGTAAATGACTATTTTGCGATAGAGGCGGCGTATTTGGACGCTGGACAAGCAGATGTCGAGGTGTCCCTGGGTGCGGGTGAAGCGTTTGCACCTGTTCCACCTCCCACTCTGCGAACAACTGTTACCTATAAAATGTCCGGCATCGAGGTGTCTGGTCTCGGACGTTACCCCGCGACCGAGAAGGTTCATGTCTTTGGGCGGCTTGGAGTTGTTTACCTGGAACGTGAGCGATCTAGCAGAGTTGCCTTTGATACGATCGGACAACCAATACCTGGGGCCGGCTTCGGCCCGGTACTCCTCCCAGGATTTGCTCCGGCAAGTAAAGACAGCAGGGTTAAGCCATTGTTCGGCGTTGGCATCCAGTACCAGGTACTTGAGTCAGTGCCGGCACGTCTGGAGTGGACCCGATTTCAGGATGCCATTGATAGTGGCAATAGTGAGGAGGATATTGATAGTCTTACAGTGGGTTTGAGCTATCGCTTCTGATGGCCAAGTTCATGGGTTTGAAACTCTTTGAGGTTACTTGAATTCTGTGGTTGCTGAGTGCAGACAGGAGCTTAAGACATCGTATCCTGCAATTTGCGATTTGATCGGAATGGTAGCTTGCGACCCCACCCGGTTAATTCGCTGTTGTGTGGCGCAGACGCCATGAAGCATGTCATGCTTATGTTGGCGCTCACCGTCAGCTCTCTCACATATGCGACCGAATGTGATATTGACCAGAAAGTAGCATCCGAAACATTGATTACTTCAAAGATTCATCAGTCCAACTACTGCGAATCAGATGCAGATTGTCGCGTTGTTCAACTGGGGTGCCCATTCGGATGTAACACACCAATAAATAGATCGAAGGTAGCCACCATTAGGTTTGAAATCAAAAAACACCACGAGGCGTTTTCCAGTAGTGGATTATGTGACTATGACTGCGTGCTTGTAGAAGGTGTCAAATGTGAGCAAAACGAGTGTTCTACCTACTAGCGTCGCATAACAAACACCGGCAGTTCACTCCAATGGGGCCGGACAGCCAAACCGCTGCGCGGTTCGCTCGCAGCTGCGGTAGGCGTTGGGAGGTCTGCGGGGTTCCAATGGATGAGGCAGAGAAGATCAAAGAACTTCGGCATCTGTCTGGTGCGGGCCTGCTCAAGTGTAAGAAAGTCCTTGAGCGATGTGGAGGCGATCTAGACCGAGCACTAGCCGAGCTTCAAGAGCGCGGCGATGGACCTCCTGAGCCAGAACCGGAAATCATTGATTGAAGCGATTTCGTCCAACAAACCGCGTCATTCGCGGCGGCCGCTAAGACGCTCACGAGTCCGCGCTCATGCGCGAGGCGTTAATGTCCGCTCCTGGCCGATAATCGCCTAACCGGAAAGGTGGCGGCCTTGAGAAGGCCGCCAATCTGAAAGTGATTGCCCACAGCTATATTTCAGTCTGTTCTGCCAGTTCCAGAGCGTCGTCTACTTCGATACCAAGGTATCTGACTGTGCTTTCAAGCTTCGTATGGCCGAGAAGCAATTGAATTGCTCTCAGATTTTTGGTTCGCTTATAAATCAAGGTTGCTTTGGTTCTACGCAGTGAGTGAGTACCGTAATCCTCAGGTTGCAAGCCAATTTGTGCAACCCATGACTTTACGATCCGCGCATACTGCCTGGTACTGAGATGCGCGCAATGGTGGATGCGACTTGGAAACAGATAGTCTTCTGAAGTCAGCTTTCTCGATTCGATCCAGGTTGTTAAAGATTCCCGCGTCTGCTGAGTGATTTCGAACTTTACCGGTTGTAACGTTTTCTGTTGAATTACCATCGCCCGTTTCAGGATGTTGGCACCTTGCGCGACGTCTCTTACCTTCAGCTTCACGAGGTCGCAACTTCTGAGTTTGCTATCGATGGCCAGGTTGAGCAAGGCGAGGTCGCGATGGTGGCTGGCGATTTCGAGCCTGACGCGAAGTGCCCAGATTTCTCTGAGTTTAAGTGGTGGCTTTTGGCCGACCACTCTGCCTTTGTTCCAGGTGCTCTTTTTGTGTACGCATTCACTGACGTTTCTCATCCTATTACCCTCCACAGGGGTGGGCTATAAGTATGGTTCTTGTTTCATCATTGGTCGCCTTCTGTGCTGGTCACTAATCGACGCGACTGCCTCGTCCTTGAGCGCGGAAGTGTTAACCAGGGTTGACATATCTGGGGCTGTGAACTAGAGTGGGCATATATATGAAGTTTACAAGACTGATGAGTTCGCCCGTTGGTTCAAGAAGCTGCGGGACCGCCAGGCGAAGTCGCGAATTCTGGCCCGAATCGATCGACTGGAGCAGGGTCATTTTGGCGATGTGGAGTCGGTTGGCGATGGGGTTAGTGAGCTACGCGTTTTCTACGGGCCGGGATATAGAATCTACTTCACCAGGCGCTCTTCAGTTGTCGTCATACTTTTATCTGGGGGTGATAAGAGCTCCCAGAGTAAAGACATCGCGAAGGCTAAAGAGTTGGCCCAGCAATTGGAGGTCTAGAAATGTCCGTAAAGATTAGTCGTTGGGATTCAGCTGAATATTTACACGCTGAAGAAGATATTCAGGCATACCTGGAAGCTGTCCTCGAAGAGGGGGGAGATGATCCTGCCTATATTGTTCATGCTCTTGGCGTTATCGCCCGTGCCAAGAATATGAGTCAGCTTGCTAGAGAAGCCGGTATTTCCAGAGAAGGGCTGTATAAGGCACTTTCTGAGGAAGGCAACCCCACATTTGCTACTGTGGCTAAAATTGCCAAGGCGCTGGGACTACGAATCAAGTTTCAAACAGCAGCGTGATGTCCGCTCCTGGCCGAAGGTTGCGGTTGAGGATTCCGAAATCCATTCCAAATGCGGCAGCTTCGTCCTAGCATCGGACGCTCTTCCATTATTTCTTTGGGTGGCCGCTTCCGACCTAACGTAGATAGGGGCTATCATACCCATGTAATCCATGCGGGAAGAAAGTTCATGTTAGATAAATATCGTGCTCGTTGGATCGGTCAGATGTTCGCGGCCGCAGGCGTAATTCTTTCCCTAAGCCTAGTGGCGTACGAAATGAAGCTGGCTCGCGATTTGGCTATGGCAGACCTTTATCAGCAGCGCACGACTTTGAATGTCGAAATAGCTTTAGCCTTTTTTGATCGGGACGAATTTCATCGAGCATTGGCGCTTCAGGCGTCTGGTGAGGAGTTGTCTATGAAGCAGGAGATGATCACCGTACTTGCCTACGACATAGCCTTCTTAACTATGGATTCTCTTTACTACCAATGGGAGTTAGGTCTGGTACCAGATGATGAATGGCATGCGGCGAGAGCCACTATCATTTCAAGGCTGCGGGATGACACCAGGGCTCGAAAAGCATGGATCGAAGGCGACGGATATCGCGAAGGTTTTGTGGAGCAAGTCAGAATTCTCGTGCCGGAACTCAGTAATCAGGTGGCACAACCGTCGTCTCAGTAATTGCTTTTAGCCGACAGCGGCTATCAAATCGGTAAAATTCGATGCAGTGTGAATGACCGATCCGACGTGTTACCTGCCTCGGAATAACCTCCGATGCGATGTCCGCTCCTGGCCGGGAGTGCTCGGTTCGGGTATGGCCTTGAACTGACTGGCTCAGGTAGAATTGGAGGAGTTGGCGTTTTAGAGAGCATCCATGAAGCCCCGCATCAGCATGATCACCTTGGGCGTGAATGACCTGCAGCGGTCGGTCCAGTTCTATGAGTTGGGTCTTGGGTTTCCACGAATGGATTCTCCACCGGAAGTAGCCTTTTTTGCCTTGAACGGTACTTGGTTGGGTCTGTACGGTCGGGATTCTCTCGCGGAGGATGCCTTGGTCGATCCCGCCTCGGTTGGTTTTGCTGGGTTCACTCTGTCACATAATGTCGGCACTCAACAAGAAGTTGATCAAATAATGGATCAGGCGGTTTCTCTTGGCGCCGTGGTTACGAAGCCGGCTAAAGAAACTGATTGGGGTGGTTATGCAGGATATTTTTCTGACCCCGACGGTTTTCTTTGGGAGATCGCGCACAATCCATTGTTCTGGGTCGGGCCTTCCGATGAATCCCCATGACCAATATCAGTTGTACGCCTCTGATGGCCACCGGAACGTTCAGACCGGCTGCTTTGCGCAGTCGCATAACATGGAGTCACCCAGATGCGGTGTGCGATGACAGGAATTCCCATCAGCGATACGGCTGATGGTATTTGGGATGACGGCGAATGGATTAGCTGGCAGTGGATTAATGGTAACTTGCATGAGCAAGACATAAAGGCGGAGTTTCCCCATGCTCCCCTTGAAATCATCGAAGTGTTTCAAGATTTGGTTCAGTGTGCAGCCGAGTACCACGAACTCACTGGTCGTTATCTTCAGATTTGGGGAGAACTCGGTGAACTTTACGCAGAGATCAAGTATGGGATAGAACGACATCGCCCAGGTATGGCAGGTTCAGATGGCCGCATGGGGAACGATTGGGTAGAAATCAAGACTATTTCGCCCGAAAAAGGCAAAGGCAAGGTCTTGGTCAAGAGGGCTGGTAACTTCAACAAGCTACTGGTTGTGAGAATCACTGAACACTTTCAGTTTGAATCTCGGTTGATTGATCGCAAGCAGCTTGGTAAGGGGAGAGGTAAGAATGCCAGATACACATGGAACTCTGAATCCTAGTGTAGGTGTATTGAGTCGCGCAAGTATGTTTCCATTCTTATGGGAACCGATCAGGTGTCTGTGAATGGTCTCGCTACTCTCACGTTCACGTTAACGTGGTTTCAAAGGACATGAACCTTCGGTTTCACGAAATTCCGGAGAAAGTCCCAGCCAGACCTGGAATTTATGAAATCTACACAAATGATGGCGTTGCGCTAAAAGTCGGTATTGCGTCGAATCTCCGGCAGAGACTGCGCCAACACGCACGATCAAAGCAGAGTTCCTTAAAGTTCGCTCATGACCAACCAGGTCTGTCTCCCGGCGAAGTGAGGTCGAAGCAGTCGATTCTCGCCAAGCATCTATACTTTGACTCGTCGATATCAACCGAATACGACTTGACATCAGAGCAAGGTAGGCAGACGTTTCTGAATGAGTTTTGCCACCTCATCATTTTGGAGACCGAGACAAGAGAAGAGGCTAGAAGGATTGAGCGTGAGAAAGAAGCTATGGGTGGATATCGGTACGTTGGCCGAGTCACAAGGCGGTAGTAAACGGCCGTTCATGGCCGTATGTAAATCTGAAGCGTAGTCGCTCCATTTACGCGCGCGGTTTGCCATCGTAAGTGACTAGGACTGCTGCGTAACTCCTGCTGCTGTGTAGGTCGAATGTCACGCGGAAATTTCGCAACTCTCGCGGGAATTGCCACCGTCGAAATAAGCCTTGAATACTTTCGGGGGTCGTCCTCGGCCCGACCACAGATGTTCCTCACCGCCGAATTCCAGGCGATACCGCGGGGGAACGGATGAAGGCTTCCTTCCATTCTTCACGGCGGTGCGTTTACCTTTGGTTGCCGCCGCTGCTGCTTTAGCTTTCGGATTGGTCGGGACCTTTGCCTTTGCCTTCCGTTTAGGCTTCGTAGAGCTTTTTTTCAGGTCTTTGGGCTGCAATCCATTCTCCGCAAGCAGCGCGTTCACCTTCCTGATGGTGGCAGTTCGCTCCTGTGCTTGCTTCATCTCCAGTTTAGATTTTTCGCTCGATAGTGTTCTACTCAACGATGCAATCAGTTTCTCCAGATCGTCGACAGGCAGCTTGCGCGCCTCAGCGCGGGTCATCGTGGTGGATTTGACAAAGGGTGCAAGCGCGGAGGTTTTAACTTTCATGGGTTGCTCCTGATTTGGAGTAGAAAACACATTATAGTTTTATTCCGAGGCCGAACGCAAAGTGGGTAATACGTACAGTTCGATTCGATTACTTAAGAGACTTGCGGTTTATCAGTCCCCCTGAATTATTGATGCGGAGTATATTGAGCCCTCAACCTGATCGGTTGCTGCTCCTTCGCTGTATGTTGTAAGTGCTTTGTCCCCTTATCCCTCGGTGCCGACGATTCCCCTGGATATCCAGCAGGGCATCCGTGATTCTCTGATGTCAATCTCAAAAAAAGTCTTGAATGACAATACGCTTTCCTGGTTGTTGTATTCCGTAGTGTTGGAGCTTTTCAGGCTTTCCGGCACGACAAGTCGGATGCCCTGCGACGCCATATCTCGAATGGCATTGTCAGCGATGTTTTCATCGACTGTCGCGAGATAGAGATCACAGTTGCGCATCTCCTGCGCGACCTGCTTCCAGCGCTCCCTCAGGGTTGTCTTAGCACTCAAAACGAGAACTTCGGCGTGCTTCCTGGATGAATCCTCGTACAGTGCCCGTGATGGCATGATGAAGTCGGGACGCCGTTTGGACTCAAGGACAACCTGCTTCTCGAAGGGTAGGCCGCCATCTAGGAGCATTGCCTCAATGTGATGTTCAAAGGAGTAACCAGCTCGGGACTTCCTCTGCTGGGCGGCAGACAGAAGCAGCGCGTCAATTTTCGGAAAGTCGAGAATGATGGAGCGGAGCACTTTCTCGAGCCCTGCCGCGCTGGGATCATCACCTAGAAGCATCCTTGCCAACTCTATCGATCGGGCTCGGATCTGGAAGTCCTTGAAGATCTCATACTCAAGGCCACGACTGATAGCCCGGAGAGCATCCCCAGGTTTCTCGAGCGCAAATGGATCGAGACTCACCAGTCCGGTTTTTTCAAGATATTGTTGTCGGGCGATAACGGAAAGCTCAAGGGTGGTGGGAATGGTAGAGTGCCTGGCTGCCAGCTCGGGAAACCGGCCCTTGAAAAAAGCCTCAAGGACTTCCTCAATGAAGGAAACGGCTCTATCTTCGCGTTCCTGTCGTATGCTTGAGAGAGCGAATACCCCGGAGCGGAAATCTGGGGGCAGGGAGAGTGCGTCGTGGGCCACATCGTACTCATCGCTTTGGGAATCCACCACAGTGGCGCGATATCCTTGCCCTCTCCTGCCAATGATCAGCAGTGAGGCGGGAGCCGCATCTCCAAATGGCAGTTTAGGCAGGCGGGTCAGGTGAGTCTCTGTCCCCTTGCTTGTGTAATGAACCAGTCGCGCGCTTCTGGTTTGCCCAACTGTCGGCCACTCGATATCAAGGAAGACTTCACGGATCTCGGGAGCGTCAGTGTTCTCCCTCGGCTTAATCACCAGTGGCGGGAAAAATCCTCCGTCGCGTTCCGCTGGAGGAATATAGACCCCGGCTTGATGCTTATTCGGATTCCTGGCCCAGTCCCGGTCATTCAGCGAGAGCTTTTTGACATAGAGCGCCTCGGACTGATCGAGCAGGGTGGTGAGGACACTCGCTGTCTCGGGCTCAGAGAACAGATCCCGCACCTGTCCTTCGGGAGAATTTTTAATCCTCATGGCGTGACGTCACCGACGGGCTCTGCACCCACCCAACCGGAAATCTCCATAAAGGCGTCATCCCCCCCTCGTATCCAGTCCGCAAGCTCCAGGCAGATGTCAGACAATTCTCGCCGCAGCGACCCACGGATTGAGCACTCCCGGACCACGGCGATGCGCCAGCGAAGCGCAGCAAGCTCATTCAGCACCCTGGCATCCCGCTCCCTGTTGGCCTCGATCTTATCACGCCAGAACTCCGGCCTCGTTTTTGGCAACCGGAACAGCGCGCAGCCTTCGTGTCCGTGCCAGAAGCAGCCGTGGAAGAATACTACAGTTCTATGGCGTGGCAGGGTGATGTCCGGCCGCCCCGGGAGCTTTGAGCGCAGTGAGAAGCGGAGGCCCAGGCGGTGCAGGCCCGAACGCAGCGCAATCTCTGGTTTGGTGTTCCGTCCACGTATGGACCCCATTATCCGGCTGCGTTTCTCCTGTGAAACGACGTCAACCATGCTTTAAAAAGCGAATAATCGGGGTCTCCCCGCTTCCTTCTCGATCAACGAGAGCACATGGGGCGTCATGTGTCGGGCAACCGCGTCGAATACCGGCACGGCGACCGCATTGCCGAACTGTCGGTATGCCTGTGTGTCCGAGACTGGAATCTTCCAGTCATCTGGAAAGCCCATGAGCCTGGCGCACTCGCGTGGAGTGAGGCGGCGCGGGTTCCGTCTCCTGCCTTGATACACCAGAATTTCAGACCCGTCCTTATGGTACCTGGCAGACAATGTGCGTGATACGTCGTCAGGGCCAACCAGGCCGAATCCGAAACCATTGCCTGCGGCCTTGTGTTTCGCGGCGTAGTCCTGAAGATACCGCCACAGATTGTCCGTCAGCGTGTACTTCTTCGCTACCTTGGCTCGCGCTCCCTCGGTGAACGGATGCTCCGCCAATTCGGTTCCATCCTCAGGATGAAGGATGGCCGATAGTCGGGGCCCGACGTCCGGCAGCGGAAGATCATCGAACGAAAATCCGACGTCTTCCCTGAAGCCCACAATCACAATCCGCTCCCGATGCTGGGGAACGAATCGCTTTGCGTCGATAACTTTGGCTTCCACGATGTAACCAAGCTCCTGGCGCAGTGTCCGCATGATGACGTCGAAGGTTCGACCTTTGTCATGGCTGACCAAGTTTTTAACGTTCTCAAGCAGAAACGCTTTTGGCCGTTTTTTGTCCAGTATCCGGGCCACATCGAAAAACAGGGTCCCCTGGGTATCACAGGCGAAGCCGTGTTTCCTTCCAAGCGAGTTTTTCTTCGAAACCCCAGCAATGCTGAATGGCTGGCACGGGAAGCCTGCAAGCAGGACGTCATGGTCAGGGACATCTTCCGATGAGATCTTGGTAATATCACCGTTGATTTCATGATCGTCGCCGAAATTGGCCGCGTAGGTCTTCTGGGAGTAGGCGTTCCATTCGCTCGTGAAGACGCACTTGCCGCCCGTACGCTGGAAACCAAGACGGATGCCCCCAATTCCCGCAAAAAGGTCGATGAAAGTGAAACTCTCTCCTGAGATGAGGCCAGAGTCGATTGGCTTTTTCGGCAGCATCCGAAGAAGCTCACGGATGGCTAGGCCGACCATGGCCGGAGGGGGTACCCTGCCATTCTCCCATCTGGATACGGTCTTTGCGTCCACACCCAGCAGCTCCGCAAGCTCCTTTTGCTGAAAGCGCTTACGGGCCTCCATGAGAATAGTCGTGGCCCCGGCAGCTTCGCTCACTTTTCTCTCCTATATGCACAGCGGGAATTACGGCGGACATTATGCCCCACGCATGCCCCAGATAATAGACCCTGTGAGCCGTTTTGAGGTATCTAATTTCGGTTTACCCACAAGACGCCGAGGTATCAACTTCCCAGCCTGTATTGGCTACACTCAGGGACATAGTCCTACCGGAGACAGGCTCGATGTG
>CETF01009721.1_pt1 | contig 22702 bp, 28 predicted proteins | sample 326991 | NCBI WGS metagenome assembly CETF01 (sample SAMEA2622331, study PRJEB7988) | marine metagenome | biome: marine biome (ENVO:00000447); feature: surface water layer (ENVO:00002042); material: "saline water (ENVO:00002010), including plankton (ENVO:xxxxxxxx)" | depth 5 m | reverse complement strand
TCAAACCACTCCGGGTTCTCTTTCTTAATTATATTAATAAGCTCAGCACCAAAGTTACCATGTATTTCTTCTTCTTTACTAGTAGCCTCAACCACATTAGAGATACCCTTAAGTACATTCTTTTCTTTGTTGAAACTCATCATGATCAAGAACTGACTAAACAAACTAACATGTTCTATGAAGAGTGAGAACAATAAAACAGATTTAGTGTACATTTTATTGTCTCTAGATCTTGTACCGTCTAAGTACTTTTTTAAATACTTAATTCTATTTGCAATAGCTGGTACTTCAACTACATTCTCAAATTCTTTTTCTAATCCAAGAATCCTAAGTAGTCTTGCATATGCATCTTTGTGTCTTACTTCTGACTCAGCAAAAGTAAAACCTACATCACCAATTTCTGTGATAGGCATGCGTTTATATAGATCACCCCAGAAAGTTTTTACATTAACTTCAATCTGTGCAATTGCTAACATTGTTTTCTTAATAACATCTTTCTCCCCAGGAGTAATATGAATCTTAAAATCTTGTACGTCTTCTGTAAAATTAAATTCTGTATCTATCCAATAAGAGTGTCTTATTGCATCTTTATATTCTAATAATTGTGGGTATTCATAAGGCAGAATATTTACTCTGGGTTTAAAAATGTTTTTGTTCATAATAATCTATTTACGGTTATAGGATAAAATAGCCGCACCCTCTCTGATGAAAGTGCAGCTGTCAAGTAATTATAATGTAAGAAAAATTAAGGAGACATAAAAGCCTAATTAATTAAATTTACATAAGAGATAGTAAAAAATATAAATCCTAATTCAAAGCCAACTACATGATGATATTGTTTATCATCACACAAGACTTCACAATTAATAATTTTGACACCTATCAAAGTTTCAGTTGGTAAAATTTCCAAACTAAATTTATGCTTAAATGTCATAGGATTAGGTTGTTCCATATATTCAATTCTTAAGGTTAAACTTCACATAATTTTTGTATATTATGTATATAGCGTATCTGCCTCAGCCACACAAATATAGCATTTATATGCCGTATTCTGTTGCTAAAGTGATACAAAATTTGTATATTATTCATATAGTACTATTAAAATACTTTATTATGTTTAAAAAATTTGTAAATATTATTTGGACCTATAGCCCACAAGACTATTGGGTAGGCTTATGGTCTAAAACTTCTATTGATGAGAAAGCAGTGGAGACACTGAAAGAAATCAAGAAGAGATATAAACTTACTGCAGCTGAGTTAGCAGATGTTGGTAAGGCTATAAAACAAGTTGGTAATCAACTTGGTGATATTGATGATGCTTTAAAAGGCAAAGCAAGAAAAGGCAGAAAGAAAAATGGCTAGATACGTAGTAAAAGCATATGAGAAGCCTCCTAAGAAAAAAAGGCCAGGTGTTCATGCTAAAACTAAGACCAGTAAGGGGAAAGGAAGTAAAAATTATATTAAACCATATAGAGGTCAAGGAAGATGAGAAACATATGTGTACTAATAAAATGGTTAACTTTTGGTAAAGTCTGTTTAGGGTGGTGCCGTGAGGGTGTGTGCTCTAAAAAAGACTCTAAGCAAAAGTAACTATGGATTGGCATTTAGAAATAGCATTCCATTGGCCGCATGATAGATTGGCTTTGGGATGGGAGTGTATCAAACCAGATGAAGAGAATAATTATTATACCTTCAAGCTGTATTTGTTATTTATAACATTAACGTTAGATATCTAAGAGATGAAATATAAGAAGTTACCAAAGCAAAAAATGAGTAGGCAAAAGTTTAAATTACTTTTAGGCAAGGGCGGTGAGCTTGATGAGATAATGGAAAAGTCTATGTTAGAAAAATATAATAAGGGTGGTAAGAAAGCTAAGTTAGGTGGAGGTACCCATAATACATACAGTGGATAATGAATATTTTAACTGACGTATTAAGTTTAATAAGAAGAAGCCAGTTTGTCAAGAAGGCAGAACTGAATGATGTTCTTGTTCTAGGTACTAATGAGGAACCAGAAATGACAGGTGTTGCCTCACCAATACCTTATAAAAGTATTAAGATCATAAAAGTAAGGGATCTTAAGGTTGCTGCAGAACACTGTGCTCACGCAAATTCTCCAGCTACTCCAGCTGCTGGCACTGGTCAAGTATATCAGAAAACAGTATCTGATGAAGTTCTTGAGACATGTACTGTATTTTACAGATCTCTGAAGTCTCTGAGCAGCAACCTCACCCTTGCTACATCTGCTGATGATGATTATATAGAGATAACCACATCAGGAGAGCCAAACACTGCTGCTAATGTTGGTAGTGGATTTGGTATTTGGAAAGATAAAGTTGGTGAAACATTAAACTTTAGATCTCTAGTAGGAGGTTCTAATGTTAATATTAGCCAAAGTGGTAATGAAATTACCATAAGTGCAACAGGCGGTGGTAGTGGAGAAGCTAATACTGCAAGTAATGTTGGTCATGGTGGTGGCTTCTTTAAGCAGAAGACAGGAGTTGATTTAGAATTTAGAAGTCTAACTTCACCTGATAATACTTTAAGTATTGCACAGAATAGTAATACTGTTGACATAACATTGCCATATGTATATGCTGAGATGTTGATAGAGCAAACTGGTAGTTCAGCTCCAACAGCTAATATACTGCATAATTCAACAGGTAAAACATTTTCTTTTGCCCGTACAAATGCAGGAATGTATGATTTAACATATAGTTCAGCTGTTGCTGACGCAGACAAAGTAGTCATAAATATAGGTATGGCATTTAAAAACAGATATGCATATGCACATGTTTATGATGCAGCTAATGATGGATTTAAAATTAGTTCAATGACGCATTCACCTAGTGGAGGGTCAACTTTGGCAGATGATTTATTATATAGAACACCATTAACAATAAAAATATATCCGTAATGAGTACAAAACCTAAAAAGAAGTTCAAAGAAACCAAGGTGGGACAATTTCTCACTGAAAAAGTACCTAGTATATTAGGCGTTGTTGGTGATGTATTGCCTGATGCAGGAGTACTGGGTGTTGTAAAAGGTTTGATAGAGGGACAAGATCCAAAAGTTCTATCAGCTGAAGACAAAGAATACGCATTAAAGCTGCTAGAACAAGACATGGTTGAGCAGCAAGAAGTAAGTAAGAGATGGGAGGCTGATATGAAGTCTGACTCATACCTTTCTAAAAATACAAGACCTCTAACTTTGATATTTTTAACTGTTTCATTAGTTATATTTATCTTGTTAGATGGCTTTAATATAGACTTTAGTATAGATAGTGGTTGGGTAGATTTACTCAAGTCACTTTTAATTACTGTCTATGTGGCTTATTTTGGTTCCAGAGGGGCTGAAAAATTTAAAACAATTAGTAATAACAAATAAAATTTAGAAATCATGGGTAAAGATAAAGTATACATGAAAACAAGAGGTGCCGGAGATGGTGACCTTACTGCCGGTTTATTAGGAATGATGGACGGTGGAGACGTAACAGAAATGTACGGCTCAATGGGTGGAGCAGAAATGGGAAAAGAAATATATAAGAGAGGTGGCTCCATGAAGAAGAAAAAGAAAAAAATGAAAAAATCTAAAAGATATTAATCATGAAGAATAATCAATGCATATGTGGACATACAGAAGATCCAAATGGAAACTGTGATGGTTCACACATAACTTGTAAATAATAGAACAATGAAAGAACATATGGAAAACTCCTACTATGATCCTACTTCTATTGCACAAGCTATTCAACAAAAAAAGAATAGAAAGCAAGTAGAAGCAAGGATTAGAATGGCAAAAAAAAGTAATTTAAATCCTCCTCAAAAGTCAACTAGAGCAGCAGAACCTGTTCAGTCAGCAGCTTTTAAGAAAGGATATAGAAAAGGATAAAATAATTAACTATGGCACAATTAACAGCACAACAAATAACACAAGCAGGTTTAGAGCCTGTTTACGTAACTCCTACTGTAACTGAAGGAGACAAGGTTGCTAATACAGGCAAACAGTTCTTCCACGTACAAAATGATAGTGGATCAGCAATTACAGCAACTGTTGTGCCTGAGATTACAACTGTAGTGGATCCTTTATTAGGAACATTAAAAAAAGAAAATGCAGTCTTAAATTTAGCTGCGGGTGAAGAAGGTTTCTTAGGACCTTTTGAGACTAAAGCATTTAATGACTCATCTGGTAATATTAAAATAACTTGCTCAGCTGTAAGCTCAGTAAAACTGGCTGCACTGTTTTTATAAAATTTGAATCATGAGTGTATATACACAAGAAGTCTTAGGACTCTTAAAGAGAAATAAAAAGAAGATCAAACTTGATAGAATTAGGGATCATTTTGAGTTTGGTAAGCTGTACAGAAACAGTTCCTTAAATACGGGGGCTGCTTATAATCCAACTATGGAGCCCTTTGTTATTAAATGGGGAGACTTCAAGTGTGCTACAGAAGAAGGTATGGTTAGACAAGACCCTACTGGAACAGAAGAACGTCATATCACTATGTGGACTGATCCCGTCTTTCAAGGTGAGTGTCAAACAGCTACTATTACTAAAACAATTATATCACAGAATATAGCAGGAAATGAAATTAATATTGCTGGTGATTTAGATGTAGATAATAACTTAAATGTTGATGGTAATGCACTTATTGATTTGCAATTAACAGCAGGCTCAGCAAATATTCTAGATCTTACAGAAGACCGCATTGTCATAGTAGGACCTAATGGAGAACTAGAAGATGATGGTAATCTTACTTTTAATGGATCATTCTTTAATATAGGTCAAGGTAACTTTACTGTGCAAGTAAGCACAGGTAATACTCAAATTGTTGGAACTTTAGATGTTGATAGTCAAGCTACTCTTGCTAGTGCAAATGTAGAAGATCTAACTGAAGATAGAATAGTTATTGTAGGTCCAAATGGTGAGTTAGAAGATGATGCTAACTTCACAATGGATGGAACTACTTTTACAGCAAATGTGAATGTAGTACATGGTACTGATGTCCCTGGAGGTACTCCAGCTGAGACAACAACCATAAACTCTAATTTAAAACTAGAAGGCCCTGTATATGATTCATTAGGTAATATAGGTAGCCTTAACAAAGTACTTGTTGGTTTAGCTGATGGTAGAGTAAAATGGCAAGATGATGACGTAGTAGAAGCACTTACATATGGTGCACTATGGCAAGGAGATCCAACAAACTACAAAGTAGAATTACCTATTGGTACTGCAGGCCAGATTCTTATTTCTGATGGTACTACTTTTTCATGGCAAGATGATCCTTATGTAGATGGTAATGGTACACTATACAGATTACCTTTATGGACTCCTGATGGAGATTCATTAGGAGATTCTCTTTTAATACAAGATGGAGATGTAAATACTCCAGCCACCCAAGTGCAAAATGATGGTATGCTAAAGAATGTTGGCATAGTTAAATTAGATAGTGTTGCACAAGATGATACACTTACTCAAGTACTTGTTAGAGATACAGGTAATGCAAACGAAGTAAAATTTAGAGATGCAGCATCAATCAAACCTGCAGTTGGTTTTGATACATTAGATATGACACCTGATGGCTGGGCATCTACTGATGGTAACTTTAATGCATACGTAAAACTGGATGACTCAACTACACCTATTAAGAATATCAAAGATATGAATTGGCTTGTTGATGGTGATAGAGTTCTTGTAATTGCAGAAAATGTCAAGACTGGTAGTTTGCTAGCAGATAATGTTCTTAGATTCCCAACATGGGGAACTGGACAGCAAGTATTTAATCAAACATCTTGGAATCAAGCAAGTATAGGTACTGGTTGGACTGGGGCAATTGATAATGGATATCAGACCTCAACTCTTCTATACGGAGAAAAGCTTAAGATTAGGGGTGAAATGTATGATACTCCCGGTGTTTCAGATAGACAAATGAACTGGGATGCATGCTGTAAAATATATTCTAATAATGCATGTCCTGTTGCAAATAATTTAAACTTTACTATAGATGAAGATACAGGATTATCAAATACTGTAAACGTTTCAGATGATGGATATGGTGGTTATGGTTTAACATATACTGTTATTCAGCAACCAAATAATGCAAAAACATTTACTTTTGATACTGCTACTGGTGGATTTACACTTACACCAGATCTTAATTTCTTTGGTACAATAACATTTACTTATCAAGCAAATGATGGATACTGTGATAGTAACGTAGCTACAGTAACTGTAACAGTTAATGCTGTTGATGATGCTCCAGAATGGACATCTACCGACCCTGTAACTGCTAATACATATCCTAACCTAACAGGTGGTGATACATGGACATACAACTGGACAGTTGCAGATGCAGATACACCTTGTGGTAGTTTAACATTCCCATCTCAGACTATTCCAAGCTGGTTAACCTTTACTAATAACGGTAACTGTACTGGAACATTAACTGGTACTTTTCCTAATACTGGTGGTAATTTCCCAGTTCAATTAAATGTTAGTGATGGAACAAGTACAGCCTCACAATCATTTACAATTGGTGGTTTAGCTGTAACAAAAGATACATATTTTGTATTTTGGAGTGATACTTCTGGATCTATGAATACTACTATTAGTGTAATGTCTAGAATGGTAAGTGCTGCAGAAGTTAAGGTACAAGCTACTACTATTTCAGGTTCTAGTGTTACTTTAACAAATGGTGCTAATACTAGAAAAATAAATGATTCTACAGGTACATGTTCTAAAGCATTCTTAGCTATTCATGATGGAATGGAAGTAACTGCAGGTGGAAGTGGTGTACCAAGTGGAACTACTGTAGTAAGTGGTGGTGGTACACAAAACCTTACACTAAGTAACAGTATTACTAGTACATCTGGTACAGTCCTTACATTTAAGCCAACACAAGCTATGAAAGATGCAGACTATGCTGACACAACTAATTTAAGAAACTTGTTACAAGATTTCTATGCAACAGGTGGTACTAAAGGAAGTGGTAATACTGATCCGGCAACTAATGGTCAAGACTTTTATGACTCTCATATATATTGGTGCCATGACCCTGTTGAAAGACAAATTGATCATTTAGGAAATAGAGGTCAAGGTAATACAATTGGTCCAAGTGGATATTTTCCTGATGCTGATGGAGTAGTTGTAATGGGATTTGCTGATGAGTCTAGTGATTATGGATTAGCAGGAACCGGTGGTGGTACTTGGGCTGACCGTGCAAGTAGTACAGTAGGTAACATTACTACAGATGTTAATACTGTAAAGAACTTTATAAATGCTCTAGAAACAGCTGCTGGAAATAATACTATATATAGAGGTATTTTCTTTAATGTTCTTGGAGGTTATACTCCTGGTCACGATAATCTTGAACCTTTATTAGGGCCAACAGGATTGAACGCTACAGGTGGTGTAATTGCAAATGGATTTGGATATCCTCCTGCAGCATCAGCTTATGATCCTGTAAATGATACATTATATCCAGAGTCACACGGGTCTCCAACTAGAATTAAATATAGACCTGATATGACAGATGGTGCTTCTCAATCTTATTACTATAATGAGGTTAGAGCAGGGCTTAACAGTGTAGGATTTAGCTTGTAGACTTTTCATTTTCTAGTTCTTTTTGTAAGCATGCTAATGCACGCCATGCTACTTTTGCAGTATGACGAATTCCGTCATCATCTACAGTACCAGCATCAATAAGATGTCTAGCGAGAGCATCATAGTCATCAGTTGATTTACTACGATCCCAGTGTAATGGTTTATCAGGGTGGTGTTGCTTATTACCAGCTAACGATACCCTTGCTATTTCCATAATAGCATCAGGGAAATATTTAAGTACACCAGTAAATACTGGCCTTTCTTTTCTTTCTTTGGCATTCATGCGTTATTCTTTTATAGGGTGGACATATAACAAAAATGTTATAAGAGAGTGGGCCCAAGAATGCAAAAACTTGGACCCATGTTGGTTTTACTCTCCGTTTAATAATCAAGGTTATTCTTACTACATATGTAAAAACAAACTATGGCTAATACTATTACAATATATATTCCCACTATCTACCCATGTAAACATCTTGTAATAGTCTATTGTAGTTGATTTCAGTATCAACCTCTACTGGCTCAAATGTTTCTACTTCAACATCAATACCATGCTCTGTATCAGCATTGGTAATACCTAAATCTTCATTATCAAAGTTTAGTATCCATTCTTCATATGGTTTTACAGTAGAAAGATTGAGAATCTCAGCTGTTATAAAATCATGAAAGTTTTTCTGATCTACCATCCAATCTCTTGGGTGAGCTTTTTTCAATGCATGCGTAACATGATTGTAGTAAGCCCAGGCAGTTCCTGTCCCTCCTTTATACTTAAAAGAAGGCTTATCTATTTCTTTCTTGATGCAGGTTACTTGTTGTGAGTCAAGCATGTCTTCATCTATAAACAACCTTCCTGTCAACTCTGACATTTGTGTAGTAGATAAATCAATCTGCTTCATTGTTTCCTTATCACTAATTAACCTTTTATAATACTTCTCAGCATTTTTAATCTGACTAGATATATGATTTCTTACATCAGTATCCGCAGCTCCAGTATGTTTTCTTTTATAGTGGTACATGTCTCCTGCACACATACCATTACTACATACTTTTACATATGCTCCAATTGTACAATTAAACATTGTACTCTTGTCATATGAATTCACCCAGGTAAACATCATACCCAACTCTTTCTCATCATTAATCTGTTGATCTGTTGATGTAGGTTGAATATAATATACTCCCTGTGCAACATTAGCATTCATATTAGTTCTATACTTTTCTTCTAGAACTTTGAATCCACTATTCTTAAGTAGGTCTAATGTATTGTCTATCACTGTTTTATGTGATATTACTGTATAACTCTTACCGTGATTTGGTAAAGGTGCATTTTCCAGATATGCTCTGGTTGTATTTATTGGTTTTTTATATCCCATATCTTAAACTTTTAAAGTGTAAATATAATAAAAAATACTGACTCACCAAAATTAAAATATATATCTAATGGTATCTAATGGAAAAAATTCTTTGTATATGTCTTTGAATTCATTTAGGAGTCTGGTTTTATGCTGTAAAGGATAACGCATAACACCTGATGCATTTTTTATTTCAGAAGACCTTCTCATTAGTTCTTTTGCAAGCTCTGATGCTCTGGCCATCTGTTGTTTATGATTTGTGAGTGCTATCACCTCACATTTATTTATCCCGGCTATTTCTTTTACCTTACTAAACAGTTCATAATATAGCTCTTTCCAATAAAAATGAAATACAAGCGGGCTATAGTTAATATGAACTTGCCATCCTAAATCCTTGAGACGGTTTACATCTTCAATACGGCTCAATATATTTTGCATTTTAGGCTCAAGTATATTTGAATACTTCTGAGGCATAAGGCTTACACGTACTCTAGGTGGTTTATTAAAATGATTTACATCTAATTTTAGTAATCCTGGATACTTAGTAGCCATAGTACTGTTAAGCCGGGGGTGATCATCATATCTTTTTAGATAATCAATAAGTGGTTCTGGCATATGTCTTTGCATAAGAACTAAGTCTGAGTTACATGCAACATCTACCATAGTATATATAGGGTCCTGCTGATCCGGTTCTTTATAAAAAGTTTTTTCCCATTCAACTACAGACTGAAAAATCTGATCAACATTCTTATTTACAAAAACTCTACGTCCATTATAACGAGACATATAACAATAAGTGTTTACACAGCCGCCCATGCAACCATAGATTACATTGGGGGCTATGCAGTTTGCACTATTGTTATTGGGTTTTGTAATTAAGGTTTTAGTATTCTGTACCTTAATCATTTATTATTGGTTTATTTATCACATATGCAGCCTCTGTGCCAGCTATTATCTCTACTCCGTTTACTGTAATATCTTTTACATCTACTTCATAGAGAGAATACTGTGTGGTAATCTCATCTCCAGACTTAACATCTTTAATTAATTGAAGATGCAGAATTCCACAATCTATATCTCTTGATTCTTTACAACCAATGAGTTTTGCATTAGGCTCTTTACCATGATTAATAAAACCACCCAATGGAGTTCTAACGTAACGGTTTTCAAATCTTTGGTCATATACATGGGTTACACCTAAATCTGTTCCAGAAGCAATATCTTCTGTAGCAAATAGGCCTAACCCATCTATAACTGATTGTCTAACCGTAACTGAAGGTGGTAACGGTCTATACATTAAAATAATTTTAATTGATTACTACTAACTGCAAGAATATCATTTATCTCTTTTTCTATAGCAGATAAATAATAGGCTTTATTAATGTCATATGTTTCCCATTTAGGAGCTATATCCATTTTATTATATACAGTTTGTAACCATTTACCAGATTCTAACTGTATCTCACGCCCATCATTCTTGTTTACTTTGATAATCTTTACACCTCCATTAGATATATAGTATCTATTTATCTTTTGTAGATGCTCTTCTGTGTAGTTACCTGATTCCACAAACCTAGCTACTTGTTGCCAATCACCCTTTGATTTACCACCTATACAATAATCAAGTATGTTTTTATTCTTATCCAGATAGTCTTCCGGTAGAATATTATTTACAAAATATTGATAGATAGCTTTTTTAATAACAAGCTTTGATTTGTTTTTGTGTAACTGAAGATTATGAAAATCAAAACGGCCCTTGAGTTTTACGGGTGCAAATGAAAATTTATCATTGTCCACTTTATAAATATAATGTGGTTGTGATTGCTTTAATTCTCTCCACGTGGTTATATCAACATCTTTATAGTTATTCACACCAATATAGTTATTGACATCCGCAAGGACCAGTTTTTGATATTCATCATGTTCAAGCTGGAGATTAGTAATATCTTCCCACTCTTCACATATTTTCATATAATCATCATAGTATTGTCTTGGTATCATTGTCTCAATACCATCTGTATTATGTAATAATGCTACAGCATCAGGTATCCTTTCCATGATTTGCTCATAGAGCATCATCAAAGTAAGTTGACCGTTTACTGTAATCTTCATACATAACTCTGGATCATAAAAGAAACTATTCTCATCATTACTAAGACCAAAGGTAGAATTGAGTATAATCTTGTATACATAATTCATTGGGTTGCTCTTAGGAATCTTCTTTCTTTCATTAAAGAACCATTCATACTGATCACAAAACTCCTCTTTAGGAAAGTGACCAGGTGAAAATTTATTTCTAATAGCTAGATTAGGATAGAAACTAGTGACATCTGATGATATAATAACCATATCATCATCACTTTCATACACACCTTTCTCTCTAGCACCATGAACACCGCCAAGGCCAAAGTCAGTTTTAACATTTTTATATGTTACACTGTATCTAAAACTGCCTTTTAATCTACTAGGATCAATCTCTAATGAGTTAAATCTATCTAGTAGTGTTTGGAATTCTGGTGAAGTAAAATTTACATATGGTAGGATTATATCTTTCATAGCTATAGTATCCCTAAAAGTTCTCATCTTTCTGATTTCACTTTTATGAATGTTAAGCTTTTTAGATAGATAGTATCCAAACAATTCTTTACTGATCCGTGGTTCTGAGGCACTAAATAAATTAATGCCATATGCTTTAGTAAGTTCTTTTCTTAATTGTATCTGTGATTTAGATCTATTAAAGATTTCTTTTGTTGACTCAACGTCATTAACACAGTACTCTATAATAGTATCTAACTCTTCTTGTTTAGTAATTTCTGTATCATGATGAATAGGCATATCTAAAATGTTTTGCCAGTCCATACTATACTGTATCCACTTAAGACTAGAACGCTTAGCAGGATTATCCCAGTGGTGCATCTTGAATATATCAATCTGACCTATACTGAGTTTCCATAGTGGATAGTCTGACCATTCTTTATTATTTGCTTTATGTATACATTTCTGTGCATACCTGAAAATAGTTCTAGCAATCTGATCAGCTGAGTAATCCTCCCATTGAGAGTGATTTTCTATAATATATTGAGTGACCTGTGAATCAAAGGCCAATCCATTGTAAGAGATATGCCATTGTTTATCATTAACATTCTCTCTAAGAAATTCTATGAAGCTATCAAAATCATTTTGTAGCTCATGTACAACAAAAACTTTTTTCTCATTTGTCTTATAATGTACAAAGACGCCAACAAAACAATTGGATAGTGTTTCATAGTCCATTACCCAGTGTTTCATTCTTTTACATTTTTAATTTACAAAAAAAAGGCACGCAGTGTGCATGCCTTTTTGACCAGTACCAATAAGGAGTTGGACGGATATAGGAAACCCTATTGACCTGGCATGATTATAGGTGATGTTTTAGTTTCATCAACATCAACCACGTACTGTTTCCAATCAAACTGCTCTGCATTCACAGCAAACATATTTATGAAAAGATCTATATCATCTTTATCAGCAATATAAAATTCTGAGAATGTTTCAACTTGAGCTCTTTGCTCTTTAACAGTCTTCCCGGTTTGTTTATTAGGAACTTTTAGCCTCATAGGTTGTCCGTTGTCATCTAACCTGGGCATCATATGAAAAGATTTTTTCATAACTTTACTAATAACAGCTAGTATCCCTGATGATGGGTCATACATAGCTTCAACATAAGGTGAGTCTAAACTCACCGGTATAAGTGTAAAAGATTTAGCATTTCTGAAGCTAGAGTGAACTAGCAACATATTCTGTCCAATTTGTGCCATATAATTATTGATTTATTTTTCCAAAGATATGGAATCATTTTTTAATAATTGATAAATTATAGAATTATTATCAACTAATGTTTCTTTAACTAGGTCAGGTGGACTACAAACTTCATATACTTCTTCAAGTAGTTCCTTTTTTACACCAAGAAAATCTGCATAGTTCTCATGCACATCTGGAGGAGAAAGAAAACCTTGTATATAGTCTGCAATCTTACCTTTGTCACCAAAGAAGTCTATTATGTGGATCTTACTATCTAAACTAAACTTTGAGTATCTGCCTTGTACAAATGCATTAAAATCATGTTTATATTGTGTAAAATCAAATATGACCAAGTGTCTACCGTCATCTAGCTCTACGGAGCCTTCATACAATGGATGTCTTTCTAAAGTTTTATGACTGAAAAGTTTAAACTTATTTACATTATTGTATTTATATTCACACAGAAATCTAGTACTTTCAAAAGTATACATATTCTCCCAAGCAACATAAGTTTCTTGAGGAACATAGGTTATGCCTTTCTGCAACCTTAATAAAGGATACAGAAAGACTTTACTCTTTTGAAAATAGTCTGTGTAAACACCCTTCATACTATAAGTTAATCTTATTTACCAAGAAATCATAGGGTAAAGAGTAGTTTTTCTCCTCAAAATGATACTTAGCAGTCTTTAAAGTGCCTCCTAACCCCTCTGCCCAAGCAGCTAAGGTTGTTTGAGATACATCAAAGACATATACCTGTTTATACTGATCTATCACTATAAACTTAAATTCAATTGTATATTCATCCGCATCATCCCCTAGAAAATCATACACTAGTTTACTATATATAGCAGCTTGTAACCAGTAATTATAAAAGTCAACTGTCTCAGTAAAATCTGCAATAGTTTTACTAGTTGTTTTTAAATCACATATAGTTGCTATTTTCTTGTCTGTATCTATCTTTAAGTAATCTACATAACCATGTAATCCAAAAGGGTAACCATCCATTTCAGAACGTAAATAATGTTCTTTATAAGTTGTAATAGGATCCAAATCAAAGTCCGTTGAGGTCTCTGCAAATATAGACATTACATCATCATTATTTTTTAGATATGTAATATCTTCTGAACATTTGTCATAAGTTGCACGATCTATTACATCTACATTATTATTAGATAAGAATGCCCAATAAGGTTCATTATCCTCAGTTCTGATTTTTGCTATTCTTTGTTCATCTGTCTTCAGAGATTGATATAAGTTTAGATCTTTTAAAGAATCTAAAATTATAAAGTCTTCACAGTCAACTAAAGTTTTAGCATCAGTATGTAAAGACATATCTTTTAAGACTTTCCTTACATTATCACTTGGTGTCTTACCTGGTACCAGGTTAAACTTCTTATCAAAGTTCTCAGGCTCAAACAATAAACAGTGTATAAGCTTACCTTCAATAAGATGCTTATCTGTTCTTAGTTCTCTATCCTGTAAAATATAATCTTTGTAAAACAAAGAGGGTGAAAAAATTAATTTATTAAGAGAAGAGTAGCTGAAGTTAAACGCTTCAGCATAAAACTCTTCTTCTTTCTGATGATCTCTATTCATCTATAACTTGCTTTTCAAATTTTTCATTTAATTTTAAATCATCCAAATCTACTGCAAAGACCTGAGCAGATTTTCCAACATACTGACCTAAGAAATCTTTCATAAGCTTTTCTCTTGTCCTATCTACTGCAAATTTAGTTAATTTTCCGTCTTTTGCAAGCTTTTCTATGTATGCATTGTAAGACCAGATACCACTATTACTATGGCCACCTTCATAATCTTTCAATTGCTGACGCATAGCTTTAACATTTACACTATTCCAGTGATCAGTATCTTTAAACCAATCATAGTGCCACCAATAAATACCAGAAACAACGTCAAATGATTTGTTAATATTACAATTAGCAATCATTTCTACCGCCATATTTCTGTTATCTCTGTCACTACTATTGATCATCTTTTCTATTTGCTCATACTGAGTATTATCTATTACTGCCAGATCTTCATCAATAATATCAAGCAATTGCCCATCCATTATTAATTTTTTAGAGCCAACCATATCTTTAAATGAGTTTACCTCACTTGGATTAACAGAAAAAATTCTATTAGTTTCATATGGTTTTTTAGCAGCTGAAACTGGTTCTAATACATTATCACAAAACTTATCATAGTCATCACTTTTACTACCATAATAATACCCCGGTCTATGGATTAAAAACATTGCATCTCTTTCAAGCTCTAATATATCTCTACACTTTAATAAAGCAGTTTCTCCTAATAAGTTATTCTCTTTCCATGTTTGAAATACTTTATAAAGATCTTTAAATGATATAGCAGTGTTCCAATTATTATGGAATAAACTTCCTAAAAATTTATGTGATATAACATGATAATCTGCTTTGTCTTTGTTTCTAACGACTTTCAAATTAAACTTATCTTTAAGTAGATCTACCTTTTGTCTAGGTAAATTTAATTTTGGATATCTATATAATGACTTATCTTGTAAATCAATAGTATCTTTATTAGCTACTATATCACAATACTTTAAGTCTTCAGCTGTTATATTCCAGCTATTTGTGTTTGCTATAAATATACCTCCGTCTATTAACTCAATGCCGGTGCTAATGACATAGTTGCCATTAGCATCCATAGCAATTGAATTTTCTTCAAGAGATATCTTAATTTCATAATACTTTTTCATATTAAATATTTTTGATATTCTTTTTTAACTGATACCTTGAATACATATAGTTCTCTATTATGGATAGTTATATCTTTACGAACTATAGGTTCTAGATATTTGAAGCTTATCTTATTAAGATGACCTTCTTCTTCCATCCATTGTATCATAGATTCTGCATTCTGGTTATAATAAAACTCCCACCTGCTAGCTGTCATCCAGTGGTTGAGATCTTTATTATGGTGATTATAATGTAAACTACCCAACTCTTGAGTCAACTTCCACATCAAATGATGATTTGTTGTATAGTCAAGTGTAGTTAATAACTGCGTAGCAACTTCTCTATCATCTCCCCCTGCATTCCACATTCTAATAACCTGGTCAACAACATCTTCATTTAGAGGCTGTCTTGTTGCAGATGTGTGTAGTACAGTTTCAATTGACACAGTGCTTTTATTACCAACATATATTTCATATGCTAGATTAAGTGCAAGACCTGTAATAGCCCAAGTATCATAGAGACTATCTTCAACATCTAAAGCATAATAACGCATGTTATTTGTGATCTTTGGAGTTATAATCACATGACGCCCACAATTCTGAATCATTTGATTAAGACTTAAATTACTAGTAGGATCACCTGAAGTAGTTTCATAGTTCCAAAGTTTATACATCATTTTAGTTGTCTTAATTGTCTCACTATTTTCAAACTTGTCATCAAATTCATCATGAGTTATAATTAAGTCTGCCTGTGTATAATCATTAGTTACAGTAATCTTATGTTCTTTTAGTGCTGCCTTTATCTTATCATTAGATACCGGGCTACTAGGAAGAACAAAAGCTTTCTTCTTATTTATAAATGTTTGATCCGTTTCAGTTGGCTTTGCAATTATCTCACGGATATTACTATATGTTGTTTCATCTTGTGTAACTAATACATCTTCAACATTTGATCCAGCAATGACCCCATAAATAGGGTCACTTGCCAAATCAAAATAATCCAATGCATCAGTATCATATTTCTGAAATACTGATTTACTTGCCATATTACTTCATTGTCATTTGAATGATCTCAGGGATCATCATTAGTTTATTAAACTTCTTTTTATTACCGTTAAAGATTGTTCTGACAATTAAGTACTTAAGATCATTAGTAAAATAATCTGCAGTACATAAAGTCTTCAATCTATCAGTAATCTTCTGTGTTACTGTATTCTCTTTAGAGTATACCACAGCATAGTTACCAAGCCTTGTAGCTAGAGTAGAAGCAATATCTGCACGGTAAGTATCATCCTTACCAATACAACTTCTTAACTCATTAAGAATGTATTGCTCATTATCATGAGTCAATAAATCTACAGGTGTTACAAGCTTGTCTAACTTATTATTAATAAAGGTGGTAAACATAGATGCAAAAGCATCACCAACACTACCTTCACCAATCATTTGGATCATAGGTAGACTGTCTTCAAACTTTTCAAAGCTAGAAATAGCATTAAAGAAAGTTGTGATGGATCTTGCATTTGTTTCTTGTGTCACAAGCTCTGGGTGTAGCAACAAGAAGTTAATACATCTTGTATCTATACCTGCTCCTTCTGCCCATTGTGCCCAAACATTTACATCAAACTTAAGATTTGCTGTAATATATCTAGTCTTCTGTGCTGAGTCAACACTATTTACCATATAGTCTCCATTATCTGGATTTGCTGTGAGAATAATATGCCAGTCTTTTGGAAGAGTCCATGAGATATAAGTTTGTCTATCTATCAGTTCCATAACTGCTTGGATAAATCTTGTATCTGCACGGTTCCAATCATCTAGTAATAGAATGCCTCCTTCTTTCTTATCAGCAATCCATTCTGGTGCACAATAAGACATTCTGTTCTTACCTGTCATTTTGTATCCATTCTTTAGATACTCTTGTACGGCAAGTTCATCTACCCACTGACCAACCTTTTTGGTTACTGTTGTGTTTAGATTAGCTAGACTAGCACCAGCTGCTCTTTGAGTTGCTGTTACCATGGCTAAGTTATCAGGTGTGTTTTTTACAGTGACCTGCTTCTCTTTATACATTTGGAATTGACGAACAGGAAAACCTACAAGATCACCTATCTCCTCAATCTGAGCAAGGTTAAGCTTTACAAAGTTTAAGTTATTATCCTTTGCTAGCTCAACAATTGTAGATGTTTTACCAATACCTGATTCACCTACAACTTCTACTGATACTGGGCCTTTACCCTGCTCTTGTAAAAATCTATTATTCTCAATAATGTGGTTAATAAAACCTTTTAGTTCCGTTACATTTAAATTTACTTGCATTTTTATTTAATTTAATTTTATTTTTAATCCTGGTAATTCATCATTTATACTAGAAACACTGCTATGTACCCATAAGGTATTTTTTGGGCAGTCTTCTGGTGTATAAGCTTCACCATCTGTTAAGTATATAAGGGCAGTATATCTCCCCTTCTTTTCATTATAGTGATCAATTACTGGTTGAAAACTAGTTCCACCACGACCATGTATCTCCCAATCTTTATTTGGATTAAACTCTTTAACACTTTTCAATTCAGTATCACACTGTGCTACTGTAATCTTATGTCCTGTTTTATGCATATGTGTAAGTTCACCAAAGAATTCCTTTAGCTCTTCACTATTTACAGATCCACTTGTGTCAACACCAACAAGGATGTGATTCTTAAATTTAATCTTAAGTCCTGGATTTGCTGAGTATCTTTTATTATACTTACGTCTCAGCTTTTTTGTATATACTACACTTGAGTTTCCTACAAATCTTCTTAAGTAACCTTTCCAATCAAACTTAGGTGGTTCTACATTTAAGAGTCTATTAATAAGCTCTGCTAGCTCACCAGGCACTGTACCATGTTTCTTCTGTGTTTGTTCAGCACTCTCTTTAATCTGATGTTCTATTTGCTTTTGTAATAGTTTCTTATCTGCTTCTGATAGATCTTCTATCTCATCCCAACCTGGATGACAATAACAAGAGTTACCATCCATTTGACTCATCAAGTTATCTAAACTTGGACATGTACCATCTTCTCTAGCCTGTTGTAATAAATCATAATATGTTTTAGTACCGGCTCTCTCAGGAAGATTAAGTTCAGGAAAACTACCAAGCATCAGCCCGCCTTCAGGTAAATGATGATTTGCTATATACTGATTGATCTCTAGATCTGCAGCTATATTAAATAACTTTTTATCACTATATAAATCTCTCATAATCATATGCCCGAAACTAATATGTAGTATTTCATGTTTTATAAGACCATATCTATGATCTTCACTAAGCTCTGTAAAGAACTCAGGGTTTATAGATAATTGGACACCTATATTTCTTTTACTTACACCTGCAGTAGGTATAGTAGTAATGTACTCTTTATTAAGTCCAATCAAAAAGAGCCCGTAAAAGGGCTCAGAAAAAATTAATGTTTTAGTAGTTCTAGAAACTAACTCTTGAATATTATTTGTCATATCCCATATCTCTTAAAATTTTATAGTATACTTCTTCTGCTTCATATTCCTCCATATAAGCATGTATTTCCTTATTAGAGGGCAGATTAAATGTGAACTTTATTGCATCACAAAACTTTCTCCTGGGTTCAAAGACTAATGCTTTAGCCATTAATAGATCTACAATTTCTTTATCTGCAAATCCACTATTTTTATATACTTCTACTGCTATAGCTTGGTCTTCTTCAATACCCATAAACATTTCTTTGAGTCTAAAAAACTCTTCAGCTGTAATTATTTTTCTTTTAAAATTCTTCTTTGTCATTTTCTATTATTAATTCTATCCATACGCCTGGGTTCTTTTTATCATAAGAGTATTGTTCAAATGCTGGTATAATAAACTCAGCATTATCATCTTCAATCCATCCATGCTTAACCATATCATCCTGTACTGTTTGTGCGGGATTAATATAATCAAACTTATGTCTTGTACCTCTTATAAACTCAAAACAAATTTTTACTGGTAACTCTTGTTTTGCTACTTCACTTTTAAAATCATCTGCATATTTAGCATAATATTCTTTAGTAGCCTTTCTATAGTTAACTACAGCCTTGCTAGCAATAAAATATTTACCGGTCCATCTTCTACCATTCTTGCTACTAGGAACATTACCTGGTATGAACCATCTATGTTTATGCATATTATTTATTTAGTGTTTCCTTTAATAAAGGCTTAAGCATTGCATGAACTTCTTTTAGTCCGTGCTCTTTCATTGCATCTGATATATCTTTACTTAGTGTAGGATATACACCATGTATACCATATGTATCATGATACCTTTTAATTGCATGCTTACCTGCCTCATCATTATCAAAAACTGTTATTACCTTTTTATACTTCTTCTTCAGGTATTCTACTATGTGTGGTTTAATCATAGTATTTTCTGAGTCAGGGCTAATTACCTCAATATTATAACCTATACCTTTGAGACACATTGCATCTTTAAGTGATGAACATATTACAAGATATGGTTTATTATATTCAAGTTGATCATACCCTTGAAGATGAGATTTAACTTTAAAGAATTTGTTCTTCTTACTCTTAGGCTGATATATCTTATAGACATTACCATCCTTATCAAAGTAACCATAGCACCACTTGCTACCTATCTTTAACTTTTTTATACCATCTTCTTCTTCCTTAACTAGATTATAATAATCTATAGGTTTAACATTATACTTTTCTAATATAGTTTTACCTATCCTGAAAGATAACCAAAACTTTCTATCTTCAATAGTCCAACCTCTTTCTTTGATGTAATCTACTTTCCATCTAGCTGCTGGTTTTATCTTGATATCTTTATAATCAGATGATTTAATGTACGTATTGTAATCTTGTACTATCTTATTCATAGCCTCATGGAATTCTAGATTAAATAGTTCTTTAACTAAATCAACCTTACTCCCATTCTTACCAGTTGAGAAATCTTTAAACTTATACTGCATTATAGTTTTATCTACATATATGCAAAAGCTTGGTGTTCTCTCATTAGGATTAAATATAGACTTAATCTTAATGTCTTGTCCTGTTAGACTTTCTGGTAGCTCTAAATAGTATTGAAATACCCACGTGCTTGGAACATCTGAACCTTCTAATACAAAGTTTTTAGTGTTAAACATGATCCAAATATATTAAAAAGAAATGGGCCCAGCGTTAACTGAGCCCACTCTTTTGGTTTATATTAGAGATCAAAGTCATCCCCTGCAGCTGCTGCAGGTTCAAATGTAGATGTTGCTACTGCCTCCTTTTTCTCTAATTTTCTTAGATGATTAGTATTATTACTGTCAAATGTAAGAAGTCTAGAACTCTCTTTGCCTACGGCTTCCAATGGAATTCCATCCTTACTCATTCTTGGTAAGAATAAATCATTATTAATATAACCTTCTTTATTTTCCCACTCACGTGCACCCAAACATGCATTGAAGAACTCACTATTAGAGAATAACTTATTGCACTCTACCATAAAGTCTTCAATTGTTTGTGCCTCAATCTTATCAAGAGCTTCTCTTTTATCAAGAACCTCTGATAAATATACCATAGCTTTCAATACCTCTGTATCTCTAGATACTTCTCTACCGCTTGGTAATGTAGCATCTTTGTATGGATAAGGAGAGAATCTAACTCTACCAACTTGACCTTCATAACGTGGGCCATTTGGATTATTCATATCTTTCAAGAAACCTTGAAATTCTCCTTGTACTGGCTCTGACTCAACATGCAATATAATATTGTATGCATTTACATCATATGGTGTTTGATCAAATGAAATTGAATTGATTCTAACAACTTGGTTACCTGGACCAAGAACTGGCTTAATACTGCCTGACCCTGCAGACATGTCTTTTGTACTTAACATAATTTACTTTTTAAAATTTATTTATTAATTAATTACTCTTCATATTTCTGTATGCACTCTTTCACATACTGTAGGTCATTAGGAATGAAGAAATCCTCAAACATACCCATTGGTGATTTACATGTGTTCTCTCCATTGTTTTGTGTTTCAAAACCATAGTCAAGACCATCATCATCATTTTTCTTAGCTCTACCAAATAATACAATAGAGAATAGACCTTCCAAAGTTAAAGCATTATCAATCATTTTACCAATTGTTTTTGCTTTCACTTTCCTATTACCATTGATATCTGTTGAGTCCTCTGAATGAGTTAAGAAGAAAACTGTTAAGTCCTCTCTCAGATCTTTTGGAAGCTTTGCAACCATGGCTAAGTTGGATGCAATCTGAGTAAACTTATCATAACCTTTCTCTTGTGCTCTATCAAAATACTCAAAAGAACTCATATATTGCCAGTCATCAACAACAATTGTTTTGACTTCTGGCATTTTATCATTAACATGCTTCATAGCTTTAATGATACCAGCAGCTGTAGCAGCTGAAGTAAGATTACCTTTTGGGTTATCTTTACTTATTTGTGTATACTTGCTTTTCCAACCTTTAAAAGGCAAAGGTTTGTTAGCAATGTTTATAATGAAAGTCTCTTTTGGATCTAAATTTCTGATAGAGGTAGACTTTCCTGTACCTGAATCAGCAATAACTAAAATACTTTGTGCCATTATTTAATTAATTTATTTATTACTTTTGTTAATGTTATTATTGACTGATTAATATCTTCTAACTTATCAATCAGTTTACTATCTTCTGAAACTATATTTTCATCAGGGTTAGGTAAGTTTGGATTTGCAAAGTCAATTATCTGACTGCCTGATCTACTTGTTACATCATTAATAACTTTCAGTTCACTTACAGGTATGATATGTCTTTGAAATCCTGAGCTAGATGTAATCATTTCATATTCATCTTTCCAATGTGGGTTATATTTTACTAGGTATAAAGTCCTTTTTGGATCTTCACTTTCATAATCTATACTCACGAACTCAGTATATATATCTTCATTTTTCTCAAGTTCACTTGGAAAGAATGATACATGTAAGTCATCTTTACCTGTTGGCCTGTAAGCCATCTTAGGTATATATAGTGCATTTATCTTACCTTCTGTTTGAAAGTAATCCTCATGCTCTTCTTTTAATTTTGCAACTTTTACTTTGCGTTGCTCTGGTGTTAGTCCCATCTTATTTTTATTTATGTTCTTAGTATTTATCATCTTCTTTCTTGTTGTCCTGGAGTTGGCATCTCTTCTATTTGCATTTGTTCAAACTTTGCTCTAAAGAATGACATTCTTGCATCACCATTTCTGGCTTTTA
>CETF01023162.1_pt1 | contig 23111 bp, 26 predicted proteins | sample 326991 | NCBI WGS metagenome assembly CETF01 (sample SAMEA2622331, study PRJEB7988) | marine metagenome | biome: marine biome (ENVO:00000447); feature: surface water layer (ENVO:00002042); material: "saline water (ENVO:00002010), including plankton (ENVO:xxxxxxxx)" | depth 5 m | reverse complement strand
CTGAATGGCCACATCTGGAACAACAACTTTTAATTTAGAGCTTGATGACATCATACAAGATGCGTATGAAAGATGTGGCATGTCAGGAAGCAGAACTGGTTATCAATTACAGTCTGCAAGAAGAAGTTTAAATCTTTTGTTGTCTGAATGGGGCAACAGAGGTGTTCACATTTGGAAGGTTGAGAATCACACTCAAAATCTTACTGCTGGGTCCACTACTTATACAGCCCCTTCAGATGCAAGTGACGTTTTAGAAATGGTTTTTAGAAACGGTGATACTGATACTACAATGACAAAAATTTCAAGATCAGAGTATCAAGCTATACCAAATAAAAGTTCTCAAGGTCAACCAACACAATATTTTATTCAAAGAAATTTATCTAATGTTCAAATTAATTTATATCTAACTCCTAGTACAACAGATACTCAAATTAATTATTATTATTTAGGAAGAATTGAAGATGCGGGTGATTATACAAACACACCAGATGCTCCTTATAGATTTTTACCTTGCATGGTTTCAGGGTTAGCTTATTTCTTATCACAAAAGATATCCCCCGATAGAACACAGGCTCTAAAATTATATTATGAAGATGAAATGCAAAGAGCTCTTACAGAAGACAGTCAATCAACTTCTGTTCACATAGTTCCTCAAAATTATTTCATAGGAAGTTAAAATGGGAAATTTTGCTACTGGTAAACATGCCATAGCGCTATGCGATCGTTGTGGTCAACAATATAAATTTCATAGATTACGTCAGGAGTGGAATGGTCTTAAAACCTGTCCTTCATGTTTTGAGCCTAAACATCCACAACTCGATCCACCTCACCATAAAGCGGATGCTCAAGCGTTACCTTGGTCAAGACCCGCAAGACAAGAACCTATGACTGTGTTTGTTGGAGCACCAGGCGATACTGCTTTTGAATCTAATGGAATGCAACCAGCTCAAGAAAGCAGAGAGTTGATTATTGGATCAAGTGTTGGTATTGTTACAGTGGTAATATCATGAATTATTCTGAACTTTTAGACAATGTAAGAAATTATACAGAGGTAACTTCTGATGTATTATCTAACACTGTAATAAATGTTTTTTTAACTAATATAGAAAATAGAATAGATAGGGCTGTTGATGGCGATTATCAAAGAAGGTATGCCACCAGTGTTTTTGAAGCTAACAATGCTTTTTTAGATATATCAGGTCCTGAGGGTGGGTTTAGGTTTGCAAGAGGTTTAGAGCTTGTTGAATCTGATAACACTAGAACTTGGTTAGAACAAAAAGATACAACATTTATTGATGAGTATATTCCTAAGAGATCTATTGCAAATACAAGTTTTACAGGTAAGCCAAAATATTGGGCTAATTGGGATGCAACCACTTTAATAGTGGCACCCACACCAAATTTAGCTTACACAGTTGAAATGTGGTATCAGGAAACTCCTGAAAGACTTGGAAACGGGTCAGGCACTACAAGCACAACCACTTTTATATCAAACAAAGCACCTGAGGTTCTTCTGTATGGAACTCTCGCAGAAGCATATTCTTACTTGAAAAATACACAGGATATGCAAATATACGAACAGAAGTTCCAAACTGCTTTAAGTGAATTTGCACAAGAGCAGATGGGACGTAAACGTAGAGACGAGTATGTAGACGGTGTGTTACGACTCCCTCTAAGATCAGTAGACCCAGGAGGTAAATAAACATGGCAATAAATCAAGCAGTCTGTGCTTCCTTTAAAAAGGAGTTATTGGCAGGGGATCACGATATTGATGGTGACACAATCAATCTTGCTCTTTACACAAACTCTGCAACATTAAACGGAAACACTACAGCATTTTCAGCAACTAACGAAGTTCCAAACTCTGGCACATACGCTAGTGGTGGGGCAACCCTAACTGGTGCAACCATTGGATTAACAGCAACTAGCGCAACAGCATCAACAGCATTTGTTGACTTTGCAAACGTAAGCTTCACTTCAGCAACAATATCTGCTCAAGCGGCTTTAATTTACAATAGATCATCAAGTAATACTAATGCAGCTATTGCGGTTCTAGACTTTGGTAGTGTTAAGACATCAACAAACGGAACATTTACGATTGCATTTCCAACTAACGATGCTTCAAGTGCTATACTAAGACTTTCATAGGAGGTCTAAATGACCACCTACACTGTTACTGTTGTAAGCACCGGGGGTGGTAATAAGTATTTCATTAACGGTGTCCAACAGGACACAGTATATTTAGACACTAACGGATCATTTGTTTTTGATCAGAGTGCAGGCTCTAACGATGGGCACCCTCTACAACTTAGTACTACATCAGGGGGAACTCATAGTGGCGGCACTCGATATGATACAGGAGTAGTCTATACAGGAGATGGATCTACTGTAAGCGCTTCTGATTACATAAGTAATTTTAACACTTATACAACTAGAAGTGTTACGATATCTCCAACAGCTTCAACACCTAATTTATTTTACTATTGTGCTATTCATCCAGCTATGGGTGGATCTGCTCCTGTGAGCGACAGGAACAGTTGGGGCAGACAGGCTTGGGGTAATGGTCAGTGGGGTGATCAAGCAGATGTAGATGAAACCTTAGGTTCTTTAACAGCATCTACAGCAGTGTCGTCTGCAACTGTAGAGGCAACAATAGGTTCGGGTTGGGGTAGAGATGCTTGGAGTAGTCTTGCTTGGGGCGTATCTCACTCTGCGGAGTTAGAATCATTACAATCAACATTTGCGGCAGGAACTCTCTCTGTAGAGGCCGATGCTTTAGTTCAACCAACAGGTGTATCAGCAACAACAGCTTTAGGCACCGCTACAGGCGAGCCCGAACATAGAATATTTCCAACAGGAGTTTCTTCAACTACATCATTAGGTTCTGTAACCATTTTAGAGGGAGCGGGCACTATCTTAAATAGTCTTGCCATGACTTTTGCAACTGGTGATGAAACAGGGTCTGGTACAGTCGATGTAGGTTGGGGTAGAAATACTTGGGGTTCATTCGCATGGAATGAAAATATAGAGTTTTTTGCAAACGTAACTAGCGTTTCAATGACTTCAAATTTAGGAAATTTGACTGTGCCTGTTGCAGGTACGGGTGTCATAGTCAACGCTACAAGTTTAAGTATGACTGCAACTGCCGGAACATTATCAGTTTCAGGTGCATCAGCCTTAGTTGAACCAACTTCTCTTACAATAAGCGCCGCTCTTTCAGGAGTTACAGTTTCAGGTGAGGGTAGTGTTGGTGTTGTGGCTCCTTCAGATCAATTAGATTTTGCTATTGGAACACCTGTCATTGATATATTTACACAAGCAGACGTTACTGGTGTAGCACTGACAACTAACTTAGGAGCTATAGGTACGGTTTCTGACGCATTAGTATCAGTTACGGGAGTGAGCTCTAGTTTTGCCTCAGGAACACCAAGCACAAACGTTGGAACTGGTGTTATTGTGAACGTTTCAACAGTTGCGTTAAGTTTTAGTCCTGGTAGCGTTACACCAATCGCAGCTGCAGTGGTAAATTTAACAGGTTTAGAAACAACCGCTACATTAGGAGATACCTTTGAAACACCATGGGCAAATGTGGTTACAGGAGCAAGTAATACATGGACAGAGGTAGATGCAGCATAATTCAAATTTGTTTGACGTAATCGATAATTTTTTACCACAAGACTATTTTAAACAACTACAAGATTTACTTATTTATAATGATAATTTTCCTTATTATTTAATAAAAGGTAAGGTCATTGAGGAAGACGATGACTATCAATTTACACATCTTATAGTTGATAGAGGAAATGTAAACTCTGCTTATTTAGATAAATTTATTCCAGTTTTTGAAAAATTAAATGCAAAAAGAATACAAAGAGCTAAAATTAATTTACAACCAAGATCTGCAAATATTGAATTAAGCCGTGCTCATAAAGACTATGATGAGGGGGACATAAAAGCATGTGTATTGTATTTAAATACTAATAATGGATTTACTTATTTTGGTGAAGAAAAGGTGTACTCGGTGGAAAATAGAGTTGTGTTATTTAATGGAAATCATTTACACGGAGGTAGCACTTGCACCGATCATAATGTTAGAGTAGTATTAAATATCAACTATTTTGATTAAATATCATTATAAAAAAAGTGTTGCTAGGATATTAAAAAAGGATATATTTTAGAGAGGTAAAAAGATGAGCACATACTCAAGCAGACTTAAATTCGAACTCATGGCAACTGGCGCTAATGCCAATACATGGGGTACTAGAACAAATAATAATTTAGATGTTGCAGATGCCTTTATTGGTGGATATTTATCAAAATCTGTTGCTGGTTCAGCTGATGTAACATTAACAACTGCAAATTCAGATCCGTCTGCGGAAGCCTCTAACAAAGTAATTGAACTTACAGGTGCTTTAACAGGAGATATAAAAGTTTTAATTCCTGCTGCTGAGTCTAATTACCTTATTTATAACAATACTTCTGGCACACAAACCTTAACCATAGCTGCCACAGGACACACTGCGAATGGAACTACAATTTCTCAAGGTGGTTGGCATTGGGTTTATTGTAAAGGTTCATCAAATTTCAACGTGGTTGAAGCAGCTTTTACAACAACAGATGCCTCTGCTTTAACTTCAGGAACATTAGCTAACGCTAGATTAGATGCACAACTTCAAGACGTTGCTGGACTAGCCACTACTGATGGTGGTGTTATAGTCGGTGATGGCGCTAACTTTGTTTTAGAAACTGGGGCAACATTACGAACAAGCTTAGGTTTAGGAACAGCATCTGATGTTCAGTTTAATGACATGCAAGTAGATTCACTCGGTGTCGCCACAGCCGCATCAGGCACAAGTGGTGAGATTAGAGCTACGAATGATATTACTGCTTTTTATTCTTCAGACGTTGCATTGAAAGAAAATATTGAAAATATTTCATCACCAATGGATAAAGTTCAAAATCTTAATGGTGTATTGTTTGACTGGAAACAAGAGTTTATTGACGCAAAAGGTGGCGAAGACGGATACTTTGTTCGTAAAAGAGATGTCGGTGTTGTAGCACAAGACGTAGAAAAAGTTTTACCAGAGGTTGTGGGTACACGACCAGATGGTGTTAAAGCAGTCAAATATGATAGATTATGCGCTTTATTAATAGAGTGCGTAAAGGATTTACAAGATCAGGTTAACGATATAAAAAAGGATAACTAATGCCTACTCCTTCAGGACAAATAGGGTTATCAGACGTTAATGACGAAATAGGCAACGCTACCACAGCACAAATTAATATGAACAACGCCGATGTTAGAAGTTTGGCGGGTGTTTCTTCTGGTGCTATTAGCATGTCAGATCTTCAAGACAAAGCGTTTAATCCAACTATTAGTTCAATTACAGGTACAATATTAACGGGAATCGCAACTAGTTTAACAATTGCGGGCACTAGATTTAACGCACCAAATAACGTTACAGTTAATTTCACTCAATCATCTGATAGCATAAACGAAAATGTTGTAGTGACACCTGCAAGTGATACCTCTCTTACAGTTGCTGTTCCTGCAAATGTTTATAACAATGTTACCGCAGGTAATGACGTAACTCTTACAGTGACTAACTCTGATGCTAAAACATCATCAGGTTCAAACACTACTGCTGTTGCTTCACCTAGTGGTGGTTCAATTACCACAAGTGGTGATTTCAGAATTCATACTTTCACGTCTTCAGGGACTTTCACCAACACTATTTCAAACTTAGAGGTTGAATATCTTGTTATTGCTGGTGGTGGCGGTGGTTCACAGTCAAGAGACGCTACTGGTGGTGGCGGCGGTGGAGCAGGTGGTTATCGTACCTCTGTTGTCGGTCAGACATCAGGTGGCGGTTCATCTGCTGAATCAAAATTAACTCTATCAACTGGAGGTAAGACAGTTACTATCGGCGCTGGTGGTGGAAACCAAGCTAACGGTAATGACTCTGTTTTTGACTCAGTCACATCATTAGGTGGTGGACGTGGTGCAGGATACAGCAGAAACAACGGTGGTAATGGTGGCTCAGGCGGTGGATGGGCGTACAATCAGTCTCAAGGTTCAGGAACATCAGGTCAAGGAACTGATGGTCAAGGAAACATTGGCGTAGCTGGTGGAGGAGGCGGTGGTGCCTCTTCAACTGGATCAGGCGGTGGAGGAAGTACTGGTGGTAACGGCGGTGCAGGACAATCATCAAACATAACTGGCTCATCTGTTACTAGAGCTGGCGGAGGAGGCGGTGGATCAAGTACAGGATATGGCACTATCGGAAGAGGTCAAGGCGGATCCGGTGGTGGAGGCGCAGGTGGCTGTGAAGGTCAGCCAGGCGGTGACTCACCTCAAAACGGCTCAGCTAACACTGGTGGCGGTGGCGGAGGCCCAATCGGTAATGGTGGCACAAACAGTGGTGGTCAAAGCGGAGCCACTGGTGGATCAGGTATCGTTATTGTAAGGTATGATGTAACAAGTATATAGGATAACAAATGGCACATTTTGCATTAGTAGAAAATAATTTAGTAGTAAAAGTAATAGTTGCAGAACAAGAATATATAAACACTCTTGAAGGAACCTGGGTTCAAACTTCATATAATACTAGAGGTGGTATTCACTACCAACCCAACACTAATACTCCTAGTGAGGATCAGTCAAAAGCATTGAGAAAAAACTTTGCAGGTATTGGAGATACTTATGACTCTACAAGAGATGCTTTTTATGCACCAAAACCTTTTGATTCATGGGTGCTAAGAGAAGATGACTGCGTATGGCACGCACCAGTAGAGTACCCATCAGACGGTAAAAATTATAAGTGGGACGAAGAAAATAAACAATGGATAGAAATAGAAAGTTAGTAACAAACTAACTCAATTGAGCGATACTTACGACATATTTCGCATACCTGTTTTTGCAGAGTATACAGATTTAGATAATAAAGCCATGAGTGATTATTCTTTATCGCTTATGGAAAAAGATGAAGGACGTAAACTTTCTAACGAAGGAGGATGGCAGTCCAAAGATTTGACAGGTGTGCACATGCCTCTCAACGATTTATTTAAAAACATTACTACCGCAAGTAATAACTTTGCATCACAATTATTCTTACCTAAACAACAAATAAGTAATATTTGGATTAATATAAATGGCTACAAAGATTTTAATACAAGTCATAGACATCCTAATTCTTTTTTGTCAGGTGTTTACTATTTACAAACACATGAAAATTGTGGTTGCATATCAATGACTAATCCTTGTGCATCTCTTATTGAAGGCTATTGGTCCCCACATTTAACTGTTGTTAATGAAAATAAACTTAATTTAAAATGGGAGTTTCTAGCGGAAACAGGCAGAATGTTTATCTTTCCGAGTTGGATGGAGCATGAAGTAAAACCCAACTTAGACAAAGATAAAAAAAGAATTTCAATATCTTGGAACACATGTGTTGATAAAGGAGAATAGATGATAAAACCAGAAGAATTAAAAGAAAAAGATTTTAGAATATATTTAGGAATGCCAATGTATGGGGGAATGTTATGTGAAGCCACATTACATGGTCTTCTTGAGGTACAGCAATGGAGTATGGCTAAGGGAGTAGGATTACGTTTTCAATCCATGGGTAATGAAAGTTTAATAACTAGAGCGAGAAATACAATTGTTTCAATGATGTTTGACGATAAAGATTTTATAGGAACTCATCTTTTATTTATTGATGCAGATATAGGTTTCTCTTGGAGAAATATTGAGAGGCTATTGTGTGCAGATAAAGATGTTGTGTGTGGTATTTATCCAAGAAAACATTTGCATCTTGAAAAAGCATCTAAATGGATAAATGAAAACCCTAATATTAAACCTGATGAATTAGAAGCAAAGATGTTAGGATATAATCTTAACTTTGATGATCCTAATAACCTAAGAGGTGAGAATGGTTTTTTTAGAGTTAATGAAGCTGCAACAGGTATGATGTTAGTTAAGAGAGAAGTTTTTAGAACTATGTTTAAAAAGTTTCCTGAGAGAAAATATGAATCTGATCAAATAGTTAATGGTGAGTATCTTAAGTCTGATAATTGTTATGACTTGTTTGCTGTTGGTCCTTATGAAACACAACACGTTGATGGCACACCAATGATTAGATATCTATCAGAAGATTATTACTTTTCAAGATTATGGCAAGAGTGTGGCGGGGAGATATGGGCTGACCTGGCCATGCCATTAACACACTTTGGTAACAGAGCATTTAAAGGTCATGTTGGATCTTTAGTGGCAGCTAAAAATGCGTGAGTTTAATTTACCAAAAAACACTCTCATGGGTGGTTGGTTTATCAATGGTAAAATTTGTGATGACATCATCAAGTCTTATAAAGATAATAGTATAAGAGCTAAAGAGGGTAAGGTATATGATGAACAACAAAACTCTATTGTTGAAAAAAAAACTAAAGAAAGTTTTGATTTACACTTTGAGGCAAGCATGCTTTTTTCACCCTATAGAGATTATTTAGATGAATTACAAAAAGCCTTAGATCTTTATCATAACAAATATCCCATGCTTAATGAGATACAAAGGTTTACCATTAGAGAGTTTATTTACATACAAAAGTATCCACCAGGAGGGGGTTTTAAAAAGTGGCATTTTGAAGAACCAGGAAATTTGAGAAGATGTCTCGTTTTTATGACTTTCTTAAATGACTTGACTGATGAAGGAGGAACTGAGTTTCTTTATCAAGACTTAAAAGTAGAACCTAAAAAAGGATTAACTCTAATATGGCCATCTTACTGGACTCACACTCATCGTGGTGTTATTAGTAAAACTCAAGAAAAATACATTGTTACTGGTTGGTACAGTAATTTTTAATATAGAAAAATGACTGTTTATATATTATTTTAACACCATGCCATTAGTAAATTTTAGACCAGCACCAGGAATCAATAAGGAAGTCACTGATTATACAGGTCAGGGCAAGTGGACTGATGGAGATATGGTGCGTTTTTTTCAAGGATCTGCACAAAAAATCAAAGGATGGGAGAAATTTCTTAGCACGACTTTAGTGGGTGTTGCTAGAGATATGCACGCTTGGGTAGCATTAGATGGCACAAGGTATAACGCCATAGGAACAGACAGAAAGCTCTATGTCATAGAAGAGGGACTGGCATCAGATATAACACCTCTAAGAAGAACGCAAGCAAGAACAAACCCTTTCACAACAAATGCAACAACTTCTGTTTTAGTTTCAGATGCAGGTCATGAGGCTGTAGCAGGTAGTTTTGTTACGTTTGATTCATTTAGTGCTATTGATGGTTTAGATATGAACAAAGAGTTTGAAGTTACATCTGTTGTTAACACAGCTGCCTATGTTGTAACACACACTAGTGCCGCATCAGGCTCCACTTCAGGCGGTGGTGGAACAGGTAATATGAAATATCAAATCAATCCAGGTCCTGAGTTTTCTACTCCTGCTTTTGGATGGGGAACAGATGGTTATGGAGCAGGAGGTTGGGGATCTCCTTCCACAACATCTAATGTTACTCTAGAGGCCAGGAACTGGTCACTTGATAACTTTGGTGAGGATCTTATTGCAACCGCTCTTAATGGTGGAGCTTTTAAATGGGATACATCAGCAGGTGTATCTACTAGATGTGTGGCTATTACTAACGCTCCAACTAAATCTAGAATAAGTTTAGTATCCACACCTGACAGGCATTTATTATTTATGGGCACACAACCGACTATCGGTGGTCTTAATCCACAAGATGATTTGTTAATTAGATTCTCAAGTCAAGAAGACATTGAAACCTATCAACCGACAGCAGAAAATACTGCGGGTTCTTTAAGAATTGCTGATGGATCACGGATCGTGGCAGCAGAACGATCAAGAGGTCAGATACTTGTTTGGACAGACACCTCATTACACTCTTTACAATTTATTGGTCCTCCTTTTACTTTTGGTTTAAGACAATTAGGTCAAAACTGTGGAATAGTAGGAAGTCATGCGGGTGTAGATATTAATGGTGTCAGTTATTGGATGTCACAGGATTCTTTCTTCTTATTTGATGGTTCGGTTAAGAAGCTACCGTGCACCGTGGAACAATTCATTTTTAATAATCTTAACGTTACTGGAGCAGAAAATGCCATCGCAGGACACAACGGTGAATTTAACGAGATAATGTGGTTTTATCCTAGAACAGGCTCAGATCAAATAAACGCAATCGTAGCTTACAATTACTTAGAACAAACATGGTGGACAGGAACACTATCAAGAACCACTTGGATAGATAGAGAAGTTTATGATAACCCTGTGGCTACCGAATATTCAAGCACAACTACAGCAAACAACGAAGTAATTTTAGGTTTGACTGATGGTGCTACACAAGTGTTCTCACATGAGATTGGCACTAATGCTGACGGTGCTGCCATAACAGCCTTTGTAAAGTCAGGAGTTGTACAGATCGGTGAGGGTAATGATTTTGCTTTTGTATCAAAATTAATACCTGATATTGAGGATCAAGAAGGCACATTGAATGCAAAGCTTGAATTTAAGAATTATCCAAACAACAGTACAAGTGTAACAAAAACAGTTTCGTTTCAAGACAATACAGACTTTGTAAGTCTTCGTGGCAGAGGTAGAGAGTTTACTGTAAACGTAGTTTCTAACACGACAGGAACAGCGTGGAGATTAGGAACACAACGTTTTGACATACAGCCAGATGGTAGAAGATAATGGCGCAACGTAAAAACGCTAAGTATTTAAGTGTTGTAGCAGGCGTGCCAGTTGGTATGATTAACAATGCTATTAAAGAAATAGCTAAAACACGTAAAGTGTTAAAGAAAAAAAGAGTTGGTAAAAAAAGATAATGGCTAAATTAACGATAACTAGATTTCCCGATCCTAGACCTGAATACGATGCACAACAGTCTGCTGAGTTGATAAGACAATTGGAGGATCTTATCCAACAGCTAAATAGTTCTTACACTCAAGACACACAAGAGGAGTCAACAAGAAGGAGTTGGTTTTTAAGTAATGGCTGACGTATTTAGAAGATTTATAACAAATGTTACAACTACAGATTTAACGACTGTTTTTACTGTGCCAACTGCTAATGTTGCAGCTACGCCTCCAGTTCCTGTTTCGACATTTATAGTAAAAACTATAAATGTTCATAACTATGATGGGTCCTCGTCCGTAACTTTAGATATAGATCATAATGATGGTAGCTCTGACTTACAAATATTTCAGGTTGACGTATCCGCTACAAATACAAACACCATTAGTACAAGCATGGTGTATGAAGAAGGAGACGCTATGAAAGTGCAGGCTAATGCAGCATCAAGAGCAATGATAGAAGTATCAGTGTTGGAGGTAAAACAACAACTGTAATGTACGTTTTAGGTAAATTACCACAAGAAATAATTACTAAACTAGATGAGATTGTAAGTAAGAAACATACAGTCAAAGCAAATTACGACTTAGCGGGAAACATAAAAAAAGAATTTATGATACCTGATGCAAAACCATATGTATGGCCTATGCTTGATGCTCTAATAAAAGAGTGGAAAGATAGATATCCTCATGAGTTTGCGTATATAGGTAGCATGTCAAACTCAAAAGAATTTAAATTAAGACTTTTCAACACTTGGGTTAATTTTCAAGAAAAATATGAATTTAATCCTATACATACTCATGATGGTATATTTAGTTTTGTTATTTGGCATAAGGTGCCATTCACTAAAAAAGATGAATATGCTAGGTTTCCTAACATGAAAGAAGACCAAATAAAAGCAGGACACTTTGCTTTTGTGATGACTGATCAAATGGGAGGTATAAAACAACACGACATTTGTGTTGATAAAGAGTGGGAGGGTAAGATAGCTTTATTTCCTGCAAAATTAAATCATCTCGTTTACCCTTTTTATACTTCTGATGAGCCTAGAATATCTATATCTGGTAACATAGGCTTCGCTACTTAACTGTTGATTTCATAGCTTTTCGCCTATAAAACTATACTATGGCGAAAATTGTAGATGAACCCGTTCTATTACGTCATGACGTAATTGACGGTAAAAAAGTTCCTGTTTACAGTGCAAAGGTAGAAACAACAGTAACCAACACTAAAACAGGCAAAGAGTATAGTTCACATGAGGAGTGTCAGGCAGATATTGACGATCCTAATACAGAAACAAAAGAAGAAGACATTAGAAGAGATGTCAACGTAATAGCTCCTAACTTATTTAGTGGAGCAGCTACAGGCGAGGAATAAAAATGTTAAAAAACTTTATCAAAGGTATTAAAGAAGCCTTACCTGCCGTAGGCGGTATTATTGGTTACAGCGTTGCTGGACCACTTGGTGCTGGTATTGGTTCAGGTATTGGTTCTTTAGCTGCTGGTAAAGAAGCTGACGATGCTTTTAGAGATGCCCTTGTAGGTGGAGCGATAGGTTATGGCGGTCAAACATTCTTTGGTAGAGACCCATCTAGAAATACTTTAGGTCTAGGATCTTTCTTTAGAGAAGGTAAAATACCTGGAGTAAGTAATATCATAACACCGTTCAGTCAAAGAGGAACTGAATCTACTCTTGCAAAGATGGCTAGTCTAACTGCCCCAAAAGCAAAAGTCGGTGCAACAACAATGTCTGTTGATGATTTTATAGCTCAAAGAGTTGCTGAAGTGGGTTCAACTGATCCTGAGGTATTAGAATATGCTAAGGACGAGGCGATAAAAGATTTTTACGGTCAAAAAGATAAGTTTGATGTTAGTGACTTCTTTGTAAACAACGCAGGATATATTATTCCTGCTGCAATCGTAGCAGGTGCTACTGGAGGCTTCGATGAAAAGACAGAAACTTTAGATCTGCCTATGATAGAAGCAGGTAGTCAAGGAGCATTGCCCACGGGTCTTGCAACATTAATCAATCCTATGATGAACCCTGACGGAACATATACTTATAATGTTAATCAAGGTGGTATCATGACTGCTAAAGAAGGTAAGCAAGCTAAGAAGTTTGTAGTAGGTCCAGATGATCTTGAAGAGTTTTTAAATGATTCAAGTAGGTTTATTCAAACTTCTCCTAATGCCCCTAAAATTTATGATAGAGACCAAAAATTTAAGATTCTTGAAAAGCTAGGTGTTGTAGGTAGAGCCAAAGACGGTGGTATCATGAATGCTGCAGAAGGTACGCAGGCTAAGTCCCCTGTAGTTCCTAGATTTAATGAAACTTATGAAGAATTTCAACAAAGAAAACAAGAGGCTGAGGGTGGTTTAACTGATAGGCAAAAAGAACTTCTTAAAATGTTGGAAGAACAGCGTATGCAAGAGATACTTGAAATGATGCAAAATGAAAAATTTAAAATGGATCAGTTTCAAAACCCTAAGATTATTCCTACTGGTCCAGGAAAAGGTGTTCTAACAATAGGAGCTGCAGAGGGTATGATGATGGACGGCAGTATAAGTAATTTTCAAATGAATAGTCCAAGAAGAGATTTATTTTTAGAGAGAGAAGGTCCGATATCCGATGACCGTGGATCACCGGACAAGGACACTGTTTACGCAAAACTAGCTGACGGAGAGTTTGTAGTTAATGCTGACACGGTGGCTGATATAGGTTATGGTATGGGTGCAAAAAGTTTAGATCAGGCAAAAGAAATGGGTGGATCTTTCTTTTACGGATTACAAGATGCACAGAAAAAAGGTATATTAGGTAACATGGTAGGTAGGGCGTAATGGCGGTTCAAGAACAATTAATTAGACAACCACAGTTTATAGAACAAAGAACAGAGCAACTTCTCGAGTCTGTGTTTGGTCCTCAAGGTGTTGCAAATACTGCAATGACAGTGCCCACTGCTCAAGTGGCACAATTTACAGCGCCTCAACAAACAGCAGCTAATTTAGCTACAGCAGGTGTCGGTTCTTATTCACCTTTCTTACAAGCAGCGGCTAACACACAGGTTATGGCAGCTAATACTGCGTTAGGTGCTACTCAAATGTATGACCCTAATATTACGTCACAGTTTATGAATCCGTATCAGCAACAGGTTACACAACAAGCCTTGGCTGAGATGGACAGACAAGCCGCTATCGCACAAAATCAAGCAGCTGCTCAGGCTGTAGGCGCTGGAGCGTTTGGTGGTGGTCGTGAGGGTGTTGTTCAAGCAGAACTTGCTAGAAACTTACAAGATATAAAAACAAGAAGAATATTTGAAGATCAATCAAGAAATTTTTTACAAGCACAACAAGCTGGATTAGCTGCACAACAAGCTCAGCAAGCAAGACAATTACAAGCTGCAGGTATATTAGGTGGTGTAGGAGCACAACAATTAGGATTAGGTCAGTTTGCTCAACAGGGATTACAAGGCGATATCAGTCAATTGTTAGGTATTGGCGGAATGCAACAAGCACAAGATCAAGCACAGTTAGATGTTGCACGTCAAAACGTATTAGAGGCTCAAAGAGAGCCTTTTGGTAGAATACAGTTTGCTTCTGACATATTAAGAGGAGTTCCTTCGGGTCAACAAGTCTTCACAACACAGCCGTCTCCTTCACCATTATCTCAATTACTAGGTGCTGGAGTTAGTTTAGCGGGTATCGGCTCGTTGTTTGGCGGTGGCTCAGGAATACAGTTGTGATATGGCAAATGATATACTTAAACGAAAAATGTTTGTCAGAGGGTTTCAACCCGGTGGCACTGTAGGCGGACCAGGATCTACAATAAATCAAATTATTGAAGGTAGCTTTCCTTTTCAAATGGGTCAGACTTTTGGCCAGGAGATGAAGCAAGGGTTTGAACCAGGTTATTTAGCTAACGTAGCTGGAGCAGGTATAGGTTCCGCTTATGAAAATTTAGCTAATATTCAAAACTATTTTATTTCTCCTGTTCTTGATCTAGGTAAAAGGGGGCTAAACGAGTTAAGTACAGGTTTTTTAGGAACCGATAGAACAGAGTTTGCTCCAACACCTAGAGTTGTAACGGGTAGTAACCCTTTTGGTTTACCCGTTAACATATTAAATGAAATAACTCCAAATACTTTTAACACATACTATCCACCAGGAACTCAGGTTAGAATATCAAAAATAGCTGATATTTACGCTAAAGGCGGTGGAAGTTATCTTAGAAACGTATTAGGTGTTGACGCTGAAGAATTACGAGAAGCAGGTCTTCTAAAACTACCAAACACACCACCTCCAGGAACTGAGATGAGAATAGCTACTGCTAATGATATTTTAGATAGTGAAATGATTTTAGCTCAGGCAACTGACACCACTAAGCCAAACGATCAGATTGAAGCTGAAACAAAAGCAACCATAGAGCAAACTGGCGGTGATGCCTCTGTCATGGAGGAAGTGATGGCGGAACGAGCCCGACAAGAACAGTTTTTAAGAGAGCCTGGTTCAGGTTATCAAGCAGGAGGAGATAACTCTGTTGCAAATATGGAGGCAGAGCAACAAAACAAACAAGACAATCAAAACAAACAAGAAGAAGAATTTAACTTTGGCGCAGAGGTTGAGAAATTAAGAGAAGAATTAAAAAAAGTTACAGGTCCTGAAAATTCTCAAGATGCTGCCCTACTCTTATTAAAGTTAGGTTCAAACTTAATGAGTGGTAAAACATCTGAAAAGGGACTAACTGGTTTCTTAGATGTATTAGGCCAGGCTTCAGCTCCTGTTGTAGACACAGCGATTGCTTTAGCAGATAAAAGAAGAACTGAGGAAAGAGAGCTTGGTTTGACTGCTGCAGGTATTGTTGAAGATAGAAGACAAAAACAATTAGACAGAGAGTATAGTCTGTTGGAAGCACAAGCTAAGAACCTTGGTGAAATAGGAGACAATAGCTATGTGTATGAAATACAGTATGACACGGACCCAAGCTCACCCACTTACGGTCAAAAAATAGCAGATACAAACATTGGTATGAGAATAGATAACCCAAATGATTTACTTGGTTATAAAAGAGCAAATATTGTTTTTGAAATACCACAACCTGACGGATCAACGATGATGGTAGAAAAACCAAGATATAATGTATTAGATACACCGCCATGGGAAATGAAATACAATTTTGCTGGTTTGATGAACCCTGAGGGTGATAAATGGAACACCGATCAAACAAGGTTAGGTAGAATTGATAGTTCTATTGGTAAGATAGATCAAGTATTGGCTATGTTTGGTGATGGTAATGAAATTGGTTTTTTCTACAATCCAAAGGCTGCGGTTTATACAATCGGAACAATATGGAATCAATTAGCTGGTAAGTATCAGGAAGCGGGTAAAGAGTTACCTAATCTTAAGGCAGAAGAAGTAGAGATGGCATATAACCAAATAGCTAATGACCCTGACTTAGGAGAAGAAGAGAAAGCAATAGCTTTACAAAACTTAGAGCAAATAGTTACAGGTAAAGGTATCTTTGGTGACCAAAACTATTTTGGAAATAAGGATTTCATATCTTATCAAGAAGAATTAGCAAATTATCTTAACGCTGAATTGAATGACAAACTTGATGTGGCAGGAGGTTTTTCTATTAATGATTTAAGAATAGAGAGCACCACTGGTTATATTGTAGGTCAGTTACCTGTCTTGGGTGATGATGCTCTGAAAGATATCAGAGCGATCAGAAACAAGGGTTATTCAGGAACATATTTCGATGTTAACTCAGGTCAAAATGTTCCTTACGATGGTGGAGAAACAATTGGTGAATTAGCCGATGATAAGTTTGATTATCTAAATGACACAGCAGAAAAGTTTGGATTAGTCTATGACCCATCAACAAGAAGATTTGTACCTAGTTTTGATTCTGTTACCGCTCCAGGTGCTGATAGATCTATTACACTTAACTTAGCTGGCAAAGAAGTTGTCATACCTTCAACAATCGCAGCTGTTGATATTTACGCAACAATTCTTGGTTTTGATTTTGCTAGATACATACAGCCTGAACAACGATTATTGAAAGATACGATTCAATCTTCTGTCGGTAAGTTTGATTTAACTGGTCAGTTCTCTTCACCACAAGTTTTATTATCAAGGGTTAAAGGTTTTAAAAATCAATTAATTCAAGAATACAATGAAATAATAAATCAAAACTTCTTACCTGCATATCGTCAAAGACATTTTTATAAACCAAGTGGTTATTTACCTACTACTACTTACGATTATTCAAACCCTGAAATAAGATATGATGGACAAATAGAGTCAAGCGCCTCAGGTTCAAATGCAGCATCAGACCCTAGCAACTTATTGAAGTTCTATGATGTTGATGTAGAATTAAACTTAAATCCAGTAGAAGGGGCTGTATTACCTAATTAACAATGAAAACTTTTACACAATTACCTGACCTATTAAGAGCTCGAATGGAGTTCATGCAACAAAATAACAACCCTGAGGTATTTCCTTCTTATACTTTTGATGATGTTGCCAAGATATCAGACGCTGGATTTGATCAAGTCAGAGGTTTTCAAGAGGGAGATCAAGTAAAAACAGAAGAAGAAGACACACCTAAAATCTCACCCGATCTTCCACCAGGAGCACCTTTACCGACTTTTATGGGTATGACTCAAGCTGCAGAATCTTATGGTGGCACCACAAGAGAAACAGGAGCTTCTATACCTATTAATCAAATGCAATCTATTCTTGTGCAAATGGCAGAGAACGGTTTGAAAAAAGGATTACCACAGGCTCAGATTATTAATGATATGGAAAGAATAAAATCTGAATATGGATATACAGATGCCATGATGTATCCACAAACAGCCACTGTTGATGACATTAATGATACAGGAGGTTACTTAAACGGTAGACCTAATCCTTTTCCAATGTTGAAATTATCTACTTCTGTGCTTTCAAGCATAGCGGGGACTCTGAAGGGCGCTAGGATAGGAGCTTTAGCAGGACCATTAGGTGCTGTTTTTGGTGGATTGATAGGCGGAACTGCCGCTTACGTTTCCAACTTAGCAGGCTATGAAGGATTATTGTCATACTTAAATGGTAAAGGTTTATTATACACACCAACTTACAATGAGTATGGTGAGTTTATGGGACAACAAAAAGGTATTTATAGACCAAGTGTTGACGAACAAATAGATTATTTAAAAAGAGAGGCTTTGATTGATTTAGCTTTTGGTGGTGCTTTCTTATCAGCAAGACCTGCCTTAGGTCTAATGAAAGCAACTTTAAATAAAGCTACTGGAGTTAACAAAGAGGCTTACCAACAACTAAAAAATTTAGGCATAGATCCAGGTCGCTCTGAAGTATCAAACATGTTTATATTTAATTCTTTACCTAACTCTATAGGTAGAACCCCTTTCTTTGGTACAGTATTTAGAAAAGCTTATGAAAAGAACGTTGAGAAATATTTAAAAAATGTAGATAAAAACGTCATTCCTGGATTTGATCAACTAGTTAACGCCATGAATGGTGGTGGTCTTGCACCGAAAAGTATGATTGCTGACATGGGTTATGATATGGCAACAACAGTCAGTAAGTATACCAAACAGGCAGTTAATGACATTAATAAAAATTACACCAAAGCAATAGGTTTGGCTGAAAGTTTGGGAGATGTTTTTAGTATTAAAGGTGCAGGTAATCAAGCAAGAGAACTAGCTAAGTCAATATTTAAAAATGCACCTAAAGACGATGCTGGAAAGTTTATTAACAAAGCAGATGAAAGCGTTTTTAGATTCCTAAAAGGATTAGAGGCAGACGCTTTAGCAACAGGTACAGTAAACTTTGGTAAGGTAAAAGGTTATATGAATCAAATTGATAATTACATGCAACCTGATTTTAAGTTAAAAACATCCGCAAAAGATATTTCACAAAAAGTAAAAGTCGTTTTAACAGAATTGGAAAAAGGATTGGGTGCCCCTATACCTTCATTAAAAAGCATTACAGGTAGTTCAAACACAGCCATGAAAGAATACATGAACGCTTTGAAGATCGCTGACGACACTTATCAAAAGTACGCTGTGTTGTTTGGTGGACCTGATGGTAAACATTTCAAAGGAATAACAAAGTTTCAATTCTTTAATGAGTTTCAACAACAAGGCAGTAAGTATGTTGAAGATGTATTTAAAAAAGCTTTTAGACTAGAAACTAAAACATCTGTCGAGAACATGTCTAAAATGATGGGTCCTGAAAAATTTAGAGATGCAGTTAGACTAAGAATAGCAGATGCTTTTCAAAATTCTTTTGAAGGTGCACCAGGTTTCATGAGGTCTGCAAAAGATCGAACAGATGACTTTTTTGGTCAGTTAGCAGATATGAAATTTAACGTAAATTCTTTTAAAAGTAATTTAGGTCTTGATCAAATTATGAAGTTTGATGCTAACAAGTTAGTAGCTATGGATGAGGCTTTAAAAAGAGCTGGCTTAGGTATCGGTGTTGAAGATTTAAAGAAATTTGCAGATGCCTCTGAACAATTTTTTAATAATAAAAACTTTAACTTATCAACTTACTTGGCTCGTAGAACACAGTTGGGTGGTATTAAGTCTACCTTACGTGCTATATCAGGTGGCTTCTTGTTCCCTGGTGGAGCAGCTGCAGGTGCGGCCGCAGTGTCTGGTAGTGTTGGTTTAATAAACGCTGTTACTTTCTTGGTTCTTGGTAAATATGCCACTAAGATATTTTCTAACCCCTTTAGCATCACTCCTATTAGAGATGCAATAACTACACAAGCAACAAACCTAAAAGGTATCCGTAAAAATTATTTAGAGTTGGCCAGGACATTAGAAAAACTTTTAAATGAAAACCCTGATTTAGAAGAAAACTTAGAAAACGATTTCAATTCTATACAAAGAAGAATTAATACAACAGTGGGTAACTTAGCTCCTTTAAGTCAAGGATTTATGGATTTTCAAAAAGGTAATAGTCAAGATCTAATGGAGTTTTTAGATGGTTTTAAAGACATACCTGACACTAACATTGAAACACCAACCGTGCCCGCAGAAGATAGTCAAGAGCCTGAGTTCAGAGAACAAACCACAACTGTTCCTCAAGAAATAGGCGTAGCGAGTAACGTTAGACAGCCTGACGAAGCAAATTTTAACGATACTAGATTAGCTTCTGTTGATGATTTAATATCTCCACCAACAGGAACGTCTGTTCAAAACGCACAAGATTTGTTTCCACAAGATTCTTTATTACAGGCAGCACTTAGAAGGAGGGCATAATGGCACCAAGAAATTTTCCAAGAGGCGGTAAGGGTAGAACTTTAAGCAGATCAGGCATAAAAAGAATTATGGATGCTTCTGATAGCAGTGTACCAGGTGGTTCTTTTTCTGACTTAGCAAGAGCAGACAGACAGATTCAAGTTAAATACGATAGACCCGCAGACTTACAAAAGTTTGTAGATAGATCACGAAAATTTCAAGAGGGTATTGATGCAGGAGGTAGGCTTGATGACAGTGGCGTACTACAATTAATTGGCACAGATGTGAAAGACGCACAGGGCAGAACTTTATTGTCTATGTCAACACCAAGAGTGACTGCACAGGCACCCACTTTAAGTCAGTTGGCGGGAGACGCAAAAAGATTTTTAACTGGTTATAATACTTTATCTTTTGATCCTGAAGCCAGGACAAGTCAAAACCCCGAAGGTAGTGTTATTAGTCGTGAACCAGGTATACTAGGTTTGATAGCAAAAGTGGCTCCTTCTCCAGTTTCTTTCATACCTGGAGCGTCTGCAATTTCAAAAGGTCTTGACATTTTTAGAAATATATTTTTCCCTCCTCCACCAAAAGTTACTTATGGTAGTAAAGTAACAGGCACAGTTACTGAAGAACCACTTGATAGTGGTGTGTTTAGCGGATTAAATATTGAACTAAAAGATAAACCTGAACCACCGCCCGTTGAAAACTTTCAATCTATTTTAGATCCAACAATGAATCCTGCTTTATATGGTGATGGAACTTTCTTTAATAGATTTGATGAACAACTAGATCAATTAGGAATAGACAGAGATGTTCTTGAAAATCAAACGCCTGTTTGATAGAATTCTGTTTCAGAAAGGAGAACCTGATGAACATGAAATACATTGGGGAATAGGATCATGATGAAAATTACAGACGAACTTCGAGCACGGGTACAGGACCATGAAGGCCTACGCACTCAAATGTACTTGGATAGTTTGGGAAAGGCCACGATCGGAATCGGGCACCTTATTCAGCCTCACGAACGAGAAAGATACGCAGAGGGCGTAGAGATCTCTATGGACGAAGTAAATGAATTATTTGATATTGACTTAAATAAAGCGGCTGCGGGGGCTGACCATCTTATAGACGAGTGCATTGGACATGATTTACCACAACACATATCAGAAGTGATTCTTGAAATGGTGTTTCAGCTAGGCACAAACGGCGTTAGAAAGTTTGCCAAGATGTGGAAAGCGATGAGAGTTAAGGACTGGAAGAAAGCAGCAGAAGAAATGAAAGATTCTAGATGGCATTCACAGACCCCAAAACGTTGTGAGTCTTTAGCTGAAATTGTGGCAAACACTTAGATTCTGCGTTGAGTATAATTATTTCTCAAATTGAGAATCCTTATCACTCTTCGTACATAGATTTAATTCATAAAGAATACGCTGTAAAAAACACTGAGTTTAATAAAAATAAAAAAACAGTTGGTTATGAAACAATAACAACAAATAGTCTTTATTTACATCTTTCTCATGAATCTTGTTCGTATATCGCCGATTATGCCTGCTCTCTTTTAAAGTCTAATTACACCACTGTTAATTGCTGGGGAGTGCACTACATGCCTAATTTTGAATTTGATAGGCACGACCACGCAGGCTACGATTACACTTTTGTGTATTATGTTTCTGTCCCTGAGAACTCACCTATAATTTTTGATTATTTTTCTTACGCTCCAAGAAACCGTGATCTCATTATATTTCCAGCCTCTCTTCATCATTGGGTTGAACCAGTGCCTCATGATCGATATATCATCGCTGGTAATTTAAAATCTTTATAATTTACGTCTAGGAAAATTAGGTAAGGTGCCCTCTTCTAAATACCAATAATAAGCGGCTTTCCAATCTTTTTTATATTCAGCTCTTAAAAAATCTTTTAATGCTTTGTCAGAATCGTGCTCTAAACTAATAAAGTTAGTTAATCTTTTTAAAAATTCTATCATTGTCATATCCTTTCGAAAAAGAATATAACGATTATTTTTTAAGTTTAGATTTGCTTTTTTGAGACTCTAGATGATCTTCTATTGCATCCCATACCTCTACATTAGACCAATGATTTAGAACAGCTTTAGACACGTCTTCATGTAAAACTTTTAAAGTTCTAACGCCTATTGGTACAGGTTTTCCTTTGTTTTCATAAAGATGATCAATCTCTTCTCCAGTTAAACTTAAATAAACTTCACCGCTTTGATACATTATTCTCATACTCCACACATCCCTTCGCAATCGTTAATGGCAACGCCACCTAGCTCGTCAAACATTGATATTTGTTTGTCTTCTGCCTTTTTATCTATATCTATTTCGCTTAAAGGCTTACCCTCTTTGGTAACAAACACGGTATAGCCTTCACGCATACCTTTGAACCCACCATTGATTTTCTTTTCAAATTCAATGACGTGTTGAAACTCTTCAGGTGAATTATCTTTTAAATATTTCCATTCTTTCCATGTTTTATAAGGACAAAAGGTACAGGCTGATCTTGGTGGTTTTGGCATTTCGTGGTCATCAAACCATTTTTTACACATCGCTCTAGTTATGTTTCTTTCAACCAAAGGATATACATTTCTAATCCAAGGTTTCCTGGCCTCTTTAACACGATACATCTCGTCACGAGATATACCCATGATCATATCAACAACAACGCCTTTCTTAACACGTTGTCCTTTTTTATATCCCATGTGAGTTCTAATAAATTTATGAATAGGTTCTATTTTGTAATGACCTGTACACTGCCTGGTAAGAATACCCATGCTATTTTTCTTTGGATCTTTTGTAAAAAAAGGAGGGGTTCTTGAAGTATGTAAACCCTGCGCAGCTTCTATAGAATCTTGTTCTATATCTCCTGCACTGATTACATGAATAGGATAATTTTTTATTTTACTCTTCATCCAATCGAACCAATCATAAACTTCTTTTGGTTCTGCCATGGTGTCAGCAAACAC
>CETF01011956.1_pt1 | contig 23287 bp, 46 predicted proteins | sample 326991 | NCBI WGS metagenome assembly CETF01 (sample SAMEA2622331, study PRJEB7988) | marine metagenome | biome: marine biome (ENVO:00000447); feature: surface water layer (ENVO:00002042); material: "saline water (ENVO:00002010), including plankton (ENVO:xxxxxxxx)" | depth 5 m | reverse complement strand
TTATATCCTTCCGCAAAACCAATAGATGGCTCTAGAGAAATCATAAATAAGTGGTTTGACGAAGGTCATCATATAACATTCTTTACAGCACGAGAGTCCAAAGATAGACTTGTTACCGAAAAATGGTTGATGGATAATAATTTTAAATATCACGGGTTAGTTACAGATAAGCCCAGAATTAAAGACGATGAAGAATATTGTTGGATAGACAATAGAAAAGTTAGGGCAATAACCTACTTAGGTACGTGGAGCGAACTAACCGAAGTTGACGCAAAAATACAAGTGTTTGAATAAACTTATTTTATTTAATTAAAAATAACTGGCAAATCATTTATATTTCCCATTTTTTATGTTATATTTGAACGTATACGCGAAAATATAAGTAATGAATGAAAAAAACACAATAAATCCAGAAAGTCACATGATGACTCATGGGTATAAACCAGAATTGAGCGAAGGCTCCATTAAGCCACCAGTATTTCAAACCTCAACCTTTGTGTTTAAATCAGCTGAAGAAGGCAAGGCTTTTTTTGAAGTTGCTTACGGTGTAAGAGAAAAGAATGATAATGAGGAATTAGGTTTAATTTATAGTAGAATAAACAACCCAAACCTAGAGATATTAGAAGATAGATTAAAACTTTGGGACTCAGCTGATGATTCAGCTGTTTTTGAGAGTGGAATGGCGGCTATATCAACGGTCCTACTAGAATACCTAAAGCCAGGTGACACAATTGTATACAGTAGTCCAACTTATGGCGGTACAGACCATTTCATAAATCATTATTTACCCTCTATTGGTGTCAACAGTATTAGAGTTTTACCAACAGACTCAATAGAAGACGTTTTAATATATATTAATGAGTCAGAATATGATAATGAATCAGTTAAAATATTTTACATTGAGACCCCATCAAACCCAACTAACGACCTATTTGACATAAATGGGTTTTCAAAGCTAAAAGATTCATTTAATGAAATGTATAATAACAATTGTAAATTAATTGTGGATAATACATATATGGGTCCAATATGGCAAAAGCCTCTAGAAATCGGTGCCGATTTAACAGTTTACTCTGCCACAAAATATATTGGGGGCCATAGTGATTTAATTGCTGGGGTTGTTATGGGTAAGGAAGAAGATATGATTAGAGTTAAAACTCTTAGAACGTTTTTGGGTAATATGGTTAGCCCACACACCGCATGGTTAATGTTAAGGTCTCTTGAAACACTTAAGTTAAGGATGGATAAACAACAAGAGAATGCTATTGAGGTTGCCAACTATTTAAGACATCACCCAAAAATTGAAAAGGTATACTACTTAGACAAACACGTTAAAGAAAAAAACTTTGATATTTGGATTAATCAATGCTCTGGAAGCGGAGCTATGATTTCATTTGATGTTGTTGGTGGTGAAAAAGAAGCTTTTATGTTCTTAAATAATTTAAAATTAATTAAGCTGGCTGTTAGCTTAGGTAGTACCGAGAGTTTAGCACAGCACCCATCAACAATGACACATATTGGTGTTGATGAAGAAATAAAACAAACACTTGGTATTAGTGAGAAGTTAATTAGGTTATCAATAGGAGTTGAGAATAATGTAGATTTGATTAAGGACATTGAACAAGCCCTGTCAAAAGCGTATAGTGAACAAACATAACATGGAAAAAGATAATATTGATGTTTTAGTTAGCAGATATATGAGAATGAGGAGAAAGAGATTATGTAATATGATTATAACTCCAATTAAATTATTATTAAAAACAAATAAAAATATACAATGAAAGGTGCAGAATTTTTAATTAAAAAAGTAGACTACAAGGATATTTTCACATATGAAGATTTCAATGAAGAACAAAATATGATGTATGAAGCAACAAAGGAGTTTGTTGAAAAAGAAGTACTATCAAATATCAATAAAATTGAAAAACAGGAGGGAACCATTGTTTCAGACACCCTTAAAAAGGCTGGTAATTTGGGGCTTTTAGGTGTAAGCATACCTCAAGACCTGGGCGGGTTAGGGATGAGCTTTAATACCTCAATGTTAATAGCTGATATTATTGGCGTTGCTGGCTCTTTTGGAACAACATTTGGGGCGCATACTGGGATAGGTACTTTACCCATACTATATTATGGGAATAAAAAACAAAAAGAAAAGTATATTCCAGGATTATCGACTGGTAAGTTAATTGGTTGTTACTGTTTAACAGAGCCTGGGGCTGGAAGCGATGCAAATGCTGGTAAAACTAAAGCTAAATTATCAAAGGATAAAAAGAAATACATTATTAATGGTCAAAAGATATGGATTAGTAATGGTGGTTTTGCCGACATTATGATTGTTTTTGCAAAAATAGGTAATGCTAAAAATCATTCAGCCTTTATTGTTGAATCAAATAGCAAAGGAATTACAATGGGGCCAGAAGAAGTTAAGTTAGGTATTAAGGGCTCATCTACTAGACAAATATATTATGAGAATGTTGAAGTACCTGTTGAAAATTTACTTGGTAAAAAAGGTCAAGGATTTGAAATTGCTCTTAATATATTGAATATTGGTAGAATTAAATTGTGCTCCTCAGCCATTGGGGGTGCTAAAAAACTAATCGAACAAACTGAAGAATATGTTAGTGATAGAAAACAATTTGGTAAACCCATTGGTACATTTGGAGCTATAAAACAGAAAATAGCCAGAATGAAAGCTAAAACATTCGCATCAGAAAGCTTAATGTATAGGGCTGGTCAGGATATTGAAAATAGAGGCGAAGAAAAAGTATTTGACGCAAGAAAGATGAAGCCAATAAAAATGGGCATAGTTAAAGCGACAAGTGAGTATGCGATTGAATGTGCCATTGCCAAGGTTCACGGCTCAGAAGTTTTAGATTATGTTGTTGATGAAGCCGTACAGTGTCATGGCGGTATGGGTTATTCGGCAGAATATCCAATTGAAAGGGCATATAGGGACGCTAGGATTAGTAGAATATATGAAGGCACAAATGAAATAAATAGAATGCTTTTAGTTGGTCAAGTATTTAAAAAAATAAAAAATCAAGATATTGATATAAAAGGTTTGGTAAAAAAAGCTTTTATCAAACCAATCACAGATTTATTTAATTGTTATAAGTCAGGTCTAAAGCTGGTTAATAATCACAAGTCACTATATGGTTTATTAATTTTTATCACTGGTAAAAAATATGGTAAAGATTTGGTCAAGGAACAAGAAGTTTTACTATCAATGTCCGATATAATAATTGAAATATATGCTAGTGAGAGCGCATTATTAAGAGCTATAAAAAATGGTGATGAAAACCAGAAAGAAATGGCCAAACTATATTTATATGAATCAAACCAAAAAATAAAAGAAAAAAGTTTTGAGATTATAGACGCTTCATCTAGTGGTTTAAAAAGGAGTTTATTAAATATGTTAGTTAGAAAATTAACGAATCATAAACATATAAACCCTTACCAAATATATGACCACATTAATTAATTTTTAAATGGAATCTTTTTTTAAAGGTATTGTTGAGTTAGTTTCTGGCCTATCTGACGACCCGTCCAGGGGGGTTGGTACTATAATAGTTGACCAAAATAATAACATTTTATCTTATGGTAGTAATACAATACCTACAGGCGTAATAAAAGATGTCGATAGGGTTAATAAACCAAATAAATATAAGTGGATAGAGCACTCTGAGAGAAACGCAATTTATAGTGCTGCAAAGAGAGGTATAAGTTTAGATGGTTCCAAAATGTATTGTACTTATTTCCCATGCTGTGATTGTGCAAGAGCAATAATACAATCTGGTATTATTGAATTAATTACCTCAAAACCAGATATTAATCATGAAAAATGGGGCGAATCATGGAATCTCGCCTCACTAATGCTTGAAGAATCTGGCGTAAAAATACGATATATATGATATTTATTAAAAAAAATAGTTATGAATTCAGTAGAGTTTGTTTATTGGTTAAAGGGGTTCATGGAACTACAACCGATAGAAAAAATAGATAAAGAACAAATACAAAAAATAAAAGATAAATTAGAAGAAGTGGTTGATGACACAGATATCAGAATACCTAACCGTCCAATAATATCAGACCCAAATAAATTTCCTATTTGGCAAGAACCACACCACCCTACCACACCAAACCCATATAGGGTTGATTGTAGTGACAATTTAGATAAAAAAACTATTGACGACTTACAATCTGGGGTCAAGAAAAAATAAAATATGGGAGTAAATAAAAAAAGTATTAAGGTTGGTATTGCAAATGAAGGTGAAACTAGTTTTTCAGTAGAAACATTGTCTAAATGGAAGCCAGAAAAAATAAATTATGTTGGCTCATTAGTTTTTTTTAGCTTTGAAGGTACGTTTTTCTCCATGAACAGAAATGACTTCAATGAATTATTCAACAACTAAATCAGTTAATTTTTTATTAAAATAATTTGGAATATTAAAAAACTTTTTTTATATTTGGTCATTAATAATAATTAAAATATAAGAATTATGAGTAAATGGTCTAAATTTATGCCCGATGGAAAGGGCGGTTACAATTCGTTTGAGGATTGGGGCATGGGAGAAGAAATAATGTACCAAGGCGGCTGGAAAATAGTAACAGCTATTTTTGGTGGTTTATTTTTTTCAATATTAATCGCACCCCTTTTATTATTCATTTATCCCTTGGATAGTCATACTCACAGATATCAATTCACTATTTTTGGTATTATTATGACCATAATTTTCTTACTAGATTATTTCTTTGGTGGTTTAATGTGGGCCTTATTTACACATGAAGGTGATGCTAATTTAATATCGGCCTTTGAGTTTTTTGCGGCTTTAAATGCATCATTATTAGTAATATATATTATATTATATATAGGTTATAGGCAAATAACATCACTATTACCAGAAATAACACCAAGCCCACTCTTTTGGGGGTCTATAATAGCATTAGTTTATTTCGTATTGTACCCCATTTTTGATGGAATGTTATCTGGTAATTATAGTGATAGTTTGATTTGGTTCTTAGAATACTTTAAATAAAGTTGTATTAGTATTTTAAAAAAACTATATTTGTTATAAAATAAATTGTATGAGCGTAATAAAATTTGAGTTAAATGAAAAACATATCAAGCTTTTAAAACACTTAGAGTGGGATGAACTTTCATTAGACAAGCAGATAAATACAAAGGGTGAAAACACACCATTTGGTGGTATGGATTATTATGAAGACATGGGGGTAATACTTTATGGCCAGCCAGATAACTTTGACCCATTCGAAGGAGACCCATTTAATTGGAGTGAAAGTCAGAAGTCAGAAATGGATAAATTATTATCAGAATTACCAATAGCTATAGAAGTAATATTATATACACAATCTTTTGATACTGGCAAATATAAAACTAAGTATCATGATAAGAATTGGAAAAAAATAAAATAAGTCATAATGGAAAGAGAAGAGAAATATTGTATAATTAAAGAGTTATTAATGCCGAACGGTAAAAAACAAAATGTTATAATATTAGATGGCGGTTCAGAAGTTTTGGAATTTAATTCTTACGAAAAAGCCGACTATATGGCCAGCGTATTTGAGTTCAACTCAGATAGTGGATATAAGTATAGGGTAAGAAAGATAAGTTAAGTGTCGGGTCTAAATAAAACTATATTAGGCTCTGTTTATGGTGATAATTCATGTCACAAGAAAATATATGACATGTTTTACCCAACAGTCTGGTCGGTATGCTCTAAATATTCTAGAACCAATGAAGAGACCGAAGACTTTATACAAGAATCATTTATTAAGGTATTTCAGAACATAAGTAAATTTGAAAACTCAGAAAATATGGTCGGACCCAGACTTGGTGGTTGGATTAAATCTATATCTAGGAATTTTTGTATTGACCAGGTGAGAAAATTTAAACCAACAATCTCTGAAAACCACCAAATCATTAATATAACACAAGATTCTAACTCAAATGAACAAACCTTTAGTTATAATAAAGAACATATAATTAAAGCGACTGAAAAATTGAGTCCTAGATATAGAGATGTATTTAATATGTTCTATTTTGATGGACTGTCTCATAAAGAAATTAGTGAAAAACTATCTATTAATGTGGGAGCATCTAAGGCAAATCTTTATTGTGCCAAAAAAAGAATAAAAAATATCATAATAAAAAACGAACTTGACAAATAAAAATAAAAGTATTATATTTGTTCTTGAAAAAAAAAACTAACTTATGAAGTTTAAAGACATGACTGACGAAGACATTCAGTATTTTGCTGAGGTTTACAAAAATAAAAAATTGTCCTGGGATGAAAGAATGCAAGTTTTAATGGAGTTCACTGGTAAATCAGAAAGAACTGTTAGGAAATGGGCATCACAAAAGCTAAAATTATCTGAAAAAGATGATGTAGTATCACCAGAGTATGAAAAAGCAAAAACTAGGACCTTTAATAAGAAAAAGAAAAGATTCATAATTACATGGGCTCAAAACAATACTCCAGTTCATTTAAAATTCTTTAATAACTTAATAGAGTATTCAAAATATATAAAGGCTGATATACATGTAATGGCTGGTCGATATAAAAATCCAACATCAATATGGACCATGGGTCAACAAGAAGAAGAGAAATGGTCACCAGTTATTATACCATACTTAGATGCTGGGAGACATGACATACATAGGTATTTATCAATAATGTCGGATGTTAAAATACACCCTACAGCACATAATCCAATGAGTGGTATGGAAGCGATGTCTGGTATAAACTCATGTATATTTGGACACCCTAAATTACAAATGCAAACAATACCAGTACTAGAAGACTCAAAACCAAAGATGATGTTAACAACTGGTGCTTGTACTATTAGAAATTATACAGACTCAAAAGCTGGTAAGAAAGGTGAATTCCATCATGTGATTGGATTTGCTGTAGTTGAGATTGATGATGACAAGACCTTTCACGTTAGACAAGTTTCAGCTGAAGATAACGGGGATTTTTGTGACCTATATAATGAAGTTAAATTTAACGGTAAAGAGACTGTTATCGAATTTGATGACCCATTAGATAAGGCTAGTTACCTAGAAGCTAATTTTATTGACGAACCAATAACTATAGATGGTGAAACAACCATAAACAATATAGATAATATTGAAGCGTGTGTGTTGGGTGATTTACATTGGGGCCATCACGACCCAGAGGTGATATCTACAACTACTAAAATGCTAGAAAGAATAAAACCAAACCATGTGATACTACATGATGTATTCGATGGATATTCGATAAACCATCATACAATGAAAAACCCCTTCATACAATATGGTAAGGAAGTTAGAGATGAAAATAATCTACAAAAAGAGATTGATGAAATGCTTGAAGGGTTAGACAACTTCTCTAGCCATAAAAACGTTGTAATTGTCAGGAGTAATCACGATGATTTTATAGATAGGTGGCTAATAAGTGGTGACTGGAAAAAACAACCAACCCCAAAGAACTCACCCCTATATATGGAATACTCGGCAATATTACTCAAACAACATGGTGATTCATCTGATAATGTTAAAGGCGTTATACCTGAAATAATTAATAGAAAGTACCCTGAATTTATCACATTAGGTAGAGGGGATTCATACAAAGTTGCTGGGTGGGAATTAGGTCAGCATGGAGATATGGGGTCAAATGGCTCAAGAGGTAGTTTATTACAATTTAGAAGACTAAACACTAAGATTGTAGTTGGACACTACCATAGCCCAGGTAGAAAAGACGGTGCATTAGCAGTTGGTACCTCAACAAAAATGAGAGTTGGTTATAACATGGGTCCTAGCTCATGGTTACAATCACATGTGATTATACATAAAAATGGTAAGGCACAACACATTAATTTCATAAATGGAAAATATACAACATTCAAGTAATGGTTATATTTGACGATAAAAATGAGAGGTTTAGGAAATTAACACACATAAAGTGGAAAGAGAGTCTTCCGTCAATAAGTGAGGAACAGGCAATCCTTTGTGAGAAAGAATGGTTTGAGTTTGTTAATAACAACAAGTCAGAATCAGAGGTTTTGAAGAATATAAATGAGTACCTTATTTCCGAGGGATTAATAGAACCAATAAAGTAATAACTATTTAACAATAACTTATTCAATTTATCTATTGTTTTTTTAAATAAAATTATTAAATTTGTCACATGAGAGAAAAGATTAAACAAATACTTAGAGAAAATACCGAAGAAAACGTAACAAAACTTAGTGTTTTTGATTTTGATGGGACATTAGTTGATACTGGCATGCCAGATACACATAAGATAATATATAAAGAAAAAACTGGGCAAGACTGGCCATATAAAGGTTGGTGGGGAAGGCCAGAATCATTAGATATGGATGTTTTTGATTTTAAAGCAATCCCAGAAGTTAAGTCAGCGTACACCATAGAAAGGCAAAGACCGAACACAATGGTTATCAGTCTTACAGGTAGAAGACCTAAACTATCAAAAGAGGTTGAGGCTATATTAAACGCTAATGGTTATGTATTTGACAAATACCTATACAACTATGGTAAAGATACATTATCAAATAAGATTGAGCAACTAAATAATTTACTGTCTGAAACACCAAACATTGTAGATGTTGAATTATTTGATGATAGAGCTGAGCATATATCAACCTTCCAAAGTTGGGGCCAATCTTTAGTTGATTCTGGTAGATTAAACAACTTTAAAATCAATCATATTAAGTAATATAATGACCATAGAAGGTAGAATTATTGAATTAGGTGAAAATATAAATATTGACTTAAGACCTATAACTCAAATAATGAATAAAATAGGTGCGGAATTAATAGACGCATCTATAATTGGTACATCACCAGCTCTTTGCCTTCCTGGTAAAATTTACTTAGATTTAAATAAACTTGAAACTATTAGTAATGACGAACTGGTACCATTCATATTATTGCATGAAATAGCGCACTATAAAAGATTTACAAACCCATACTTAGATTTAGATAATAAAACTAAAAATATAGGATTAATGACTGTTGATGAATATTGTGAATTAGTTATAAAAGAAGAAATACTTGCGGATAGATGGGCTTCACTAATGTACTACATAATTTATAAAAATAAATTCCCTAGAGAGCTAACTCAAAAACTAGGTGAACAAACACACCTGAATAGGTATGTTAATGGTCTTAAAAATATTTACAACGCCTTTAGCCATTACGGTGATGAATCTAGAGACATTATGTCAAAAAACTTCATAAAATATGTTAGATAAAGAACTAAAAAAAATTATAGAAGATAAAAATTTTAAAAATTTTTGGGAAACCTATGACTATCTATTGTTAAGTGGTTATTCAGAATTAGAAGGCTTCGGAATATGTTTGGAAATATTTAACGAAAATAAAATATGGGATGATGTCGCATTTGTTAGTTATGAATTCAATAGTCAAAACCCATATCCATGGGATAATAATTCAACAGACAAACATCAAATAACCATAGGTGTTATAAATAAAGATACCGAACACTTAAGAAAGTTATTTAGATTTTATATGGAGTCCTGTGTTAATAATGTGATGATATTTGACATCGTTAAGGAGGTTAAAGATTTTGAAAACTTGTGTAATGAAAAATATAGTCTTAAATTACCAAAAATAATATTAGAATATTTGAGACACACATCAGAAAAATACTATGGTTTTGATGTGTTTAACAATAAACAAAGTAAATATTTTTTAGAAAAAAATAGTCAATACTCAATAGAGTACCCAGCTTACACCACCACCACCACTAAAGATTAATTATTAAATAATATTTGTTTTTTTAAAAAAAATGTTTATATTTGTGCGAATTTGTTATAAAAATTAATAAAAATAGTAATATGAGAATGGCTAGAAATGAAATTGTAGATTTAGGTGAATATATAATTAATATTGATTATAACGGAGATGGTCGTTTGAATGTTAGTGTTTTAGATGAATTAGGGGGTGAAATAGAATCCCTTTTTATTTCAAATTCGGAAGATAACGATAATGATGTAGGTGATATTAATACTATAAATTTAAATTAAAATGCTTAAAATTAAAGTTAAAGATTATGAAGATATTGATTTTTTTCTAAAAAACGAAAAAGAGCAATTCTTTAACGAAATCATATATTCCATAAAAAAAGCCTGGAAAGAAAAAGTTGAAGAAATAACTGTTGTACAATTCAATGTTGGGTCTGAAACATTAATAGAATTAAGTATAAATCAAAACGATTGGTCAGAGTCATTACATTTAGCCCTATATCATTATGAAAGTGTTGAAAAGTATGAAAAGTGCGTGCAAGTTAAGAAAATGATTGATGAGATATTATAATATATGACAGATAAAGACATTATCTTAAATTATATAAATACAAACTATGAGATTTACCATGAAGAACATAAATCAAATAGCGGAACAAATCTTATTCTAGGGACTAGAAATAAATCAACAAAAAAATATAGTGATATAGCAAAACTTATAAATGAAGTCAAACTACTTTATGGTGACTTTATTGGGGATGATGGGGAATGGGTTGGAGATTATATAAGTAATTGGTTTGAAATTGAAAAGAAAAAATATTTTAAAGAAATATATGATAAGTTATCTGAACTTGAGGTTAATATGGGTGGCACTAACTGGATTGTTACCTATAAGAACAATCAACCATTTAAATTTGATGACTTAGAATCAATATGGATTAAGTATGATAGCAAGAAACTTATTAGTAAAATTTATGATGAGTGGCTTATGATTCAGGTTGAAGCTATTTCTCAAAAAATTATGGGTATTAATTAGTGAATTAGGTGCATCAAAATAGAAGATTAAAATTTTTTATATAAAATGTTTGGAAATTAGAAAATTAATTTTTACATTTGTCACATGAAATTGATAAACAAGAATAAAAAAGCTTATTATGAATATCAAATTAATGAAAAATATATTGCTGGTATACAACTGACTGGTTCTGAAATAAAACCAGTTAGAAACCATGAGGTTAGTATATCCGAATCTTATTGCTATGTAAAAGACGGTGAGGTTTTCGTAAAGAACATGTACATTAAACCAAATGAGAGGTCTAATAATCACGATAACCACGAACCATATAGAGAAAGAAGATTATTATTAAATAAAAAAGAAATTATTAAATTAGAATCTAGTGTAACGTCTAAAGGTATGACTTTAATAGTTTTAGATATACATGAAACTGGAACTGGATTAATAAAATTGACGTTGGGATTGTGTAAGGGTAAAAAGTTGCACGATAAACGAAATACAATAAAAGAAAGAGACCTGGATAGGGATTTAAAACGAAAATATAAATAACAATAAAATAACAAAACATGAAAAGAGGAATCAAAATTACAGAACGATTTACAGTTGGTGAAACAGAATCATTTAAAAAATATCTTTCAGATGTATCAAACATAAAAACATTTGAAACCACTGAAGAGGAAGTCACATGTGCTAAAAAAGCAGCTAATGGCGATAAAAAGGCCATGGACGAATTAATAAGTAGAAACTTGCGTTTTGTTATTAGTGTTGCAAAACAATATCAAAGAGAAGGTGTTCAACTAGAAGACCTGGTAAATGAGGGGAACTTTGGTTTAGTACACGCTAGTAAAAAGTATGATGTTAATTCTGGGAATAAATTTATATCTTACGCTGTTTGGTGGATTAGAAGTTACATACAAACATTCATTAGTAATCATTCTAAAACTATTAGAATTCCAGTTAATAAAAATACTGAACTGATTCGTTTTAAAAATAAAATTAATGATATAACCCAAAAACTGGGTAGAGAAGTTCACATTGAAGATTTATTAGACAACATAGAAGACATGTCTGAAAAAGAAATCATAAATATGGTTAAAGTTGGTTCACTTTCAATATCTTCCATGAATAAAAAATTAAATTCTGGTGATGATACTAGCGGAACCATAGAGGACCTACTTGTTTCAGACTTTTTTGAACCAACTGATGACATTGTTAATAAAAATGATTCTAAAGCGCAGTTAAGTAGATTATTAAAATACTTAAAAGTAAGAGACAGAATGGTATTAAAACTTTATTTTGGTGTAGATTCGCCTTGTCCGATGAACTTACATGAAATAGCTACCGAACTGGGTATAACTAGAGAAGGTGTTAGACAGATAAGGGATAAGAGTCTAAGAAAACTAAGAGTGTTGGCCAAACAACACAATGTTGATATGAATATGTTCTAATCATATATGTACACATTTGTGTACATGGAACAATTTTTTTAATCGTTTCAACATATTTATATACAAGGATAATAAAAAAATTATTATGGACAAAGATTTAATTAAAAATATGATTAGAGAATCTCTTTTATCTGAAAAAAAGGTGGAAAGTAAAAGTAAGGAGAAGGAAGACTCTAAAGATAAAGAAGAAGATGAACAAAGGTCTAAATGGTATACAGATGTGCAAAACGCATTAGATAAAGACAAAAACCCAACTGCCCCATCACAGGTTGGTGTCATGAAGTCTATGGGAATTCCAGATGACAAAAAAGGTGTTAATAGGTCTTTATGGGGTAAAAAATTACATAGAGATAAAAATGATGAAGGCGGGGTTTACGAATTCTCATTTGATGAATTGGCTCAGATTAGAGCAATATTAGGTATGAGATAATCTTATATATTATATTATATATTCAAAGCCATGCAGAAATGCGTGGCTTTTTTATTATAGAAAAATTTAATTTTTTATTTGGATATGTGAAATGTTATTTGTAATATTGTAACGTAAAATTAAAAAAAACGAATTATGTCTAAATTAAACGGAAAAGAATTAGCAAACGAATTAACTAACTTTGTGAACAATTATAATTGTGACCATGAAGAATTTATTAACGCATTTTGCAGAGAACATAGAACACTACAACAATCATCTTTTAGATTATTCCTTATGTTATTAGATAGAATAGCATCAGATGAATATAGCACAGATTTAAGAAATGAATCATCACATAAAATTGCTAAAAAAATGATTAATGGTTTTAAAAAAGTAATCATTGAGGAACAAATTGCTAGGGGTAGTAGTAAAGAATCCGCAAATCAATATGCGGAGAGTGATTATGCTAAACCACATAAATTTTTAGGGCATATATAAAATAATACATGTTTTATTTGGATAATTAAAATATTATCCTTACATTTACCAAAAATTAATCATTAAAAAAATATAACCATGAGTAAAGTAGCCAAGTTAGTTTATTATTCATTTGCTACAAGAGTAGTAGTAGATGAGTCTTCAACGGAAGATGATATAATAAGAGAATCTAAAAGAAAAATTTTAGAAAAAGCACAAACGGAATTGGGCGAGAATCTTGAAGAAATCATTGATGATGAAGAATGCCCAGTAGGTACGTTTGAAACAGACCTACCAAGTATTGATAGAGTCATTCTTAACACATCTGAGAAACAATACGTGTTAATAGGTAAAGGAATACCAACACAAGTTATAAAGTTCGATAATTATACCGATTGGGATTCAGTTGAAAATCTTGATGGTGTACCTGTGTTTGATGTTCAAATTGATAATGACAATCAGACAATAGATGGAAAATTAGTTGGTAACGCAAAGCACCCATATACATTTCAATATGTAAATCTTATTTGGAGGGAAGACCAAGATAATTGGGAAGTAGGTTTAGATTATGAAGGCGTTGATGTTGAAGTGGTCACAGAACCAATAGTAGATATTCTCACAAAAATGTTACGAGAAAATTTGGTAAAGTAAAATATTATTCGTAATATTGTAAACAACATTAAAATTAATCATTATGAAATTATTTAAAGAAGGTAAAATTTTCGATTTAGAAACATCAACTTTAGTGGGCATGAGTACATGGTTTACTCACTACGATACCAAGAGATACAAGTATTACCAATCAACAAAGGGAACATTCTTTTCAATTGAAGAACGTGCCGAAACATTTAATGACACACATTGTTGGGTTATTAATAAAGATGGTACTAAAAGCACTTTAGGTAGTCTTCAAGAAACACTTAGCGATAAAGTTAAAATAAAACAAGTTATACCTTTAGGTGTTATGGAAGACAAAAGACTTATGAAGCTATACGATATAGCAAATGACACTAATAGAGTTAGCATGATGGGTACTGACACTAAATATAGTCTAACATTTTTTCGTGACTATGAAGTATTATTTGACTTAGAAGAAGTATAAGTAAAAAAAAACCTACGAATAATTTGGTAAATTAATTTATTATTCGTAATATTGTATAAATCATTTAAAATTATAATCAATGGGAATGTACGGAGAAGTGGAAATCATAGCCACATACGAAAAAACAGAACAAGCCGAGAAAGAGTTTGACAACTTACAAGATAACGCAACTGAGTTCATAAAGAAACAAATGTCAGACCAACCATTTGACTTTTATTTAACAAATTGTGATTTGGAAGGCACATGTATAATAATCAAAATTTGTAGTGATAGAGTTCAAAATGCTGAATGGCAGAGCGAAAAATTATTTGAGTTTATGAAAACCACAGAAGGACTCTATGAATTTACTGCCGAAGTAATGACACCAGAAAATATTATATTCTGGAACAAAGATGATGAAGAATAATATATAAAATAATATAATCATGGAAGAATATAGAATAAATTTAATCGAAGAAGATGATATAGTAAATTTTGAAAGGTATGACCAATTATCATATCAAGACAAAGGGGTAGTCGTTGAACTATTTGTCAATGATTTTTATGTGGGAGATATGGAAGTTTGGGGTGATTCAGAAGTTGGGGGTAGAGAATATGTTTGTATCAATCATGAAATAATTTATTTAGATGAATTAAAAACCAAATAATCATGGAAAGTGTGAGAAAAGAAATACAAAACTGGTTAGAGTTAGTTGCTAGAACAGTTAAGAATATACCATTTGATAAGGAAGTTGATTGGTTTGATGTAGAAGATGTATATACTGGTTCTCATAGCGATGCAGAAACACCAACGTATATAGCATATAATGGTGAAAAATTATCATATGAAACTGTATATTGTGATGCGATAGCCATTGACCATATGTGTCAAGAGGTTTTAAATGGTGACTTTGAACAAGCCATGAGAATCATAGAAAGATACAGAGGTGTAAAACTAACCGAAGATGAGTATGGTTTTAAGAAGGAATTAAGAAAAAACTCACTAATAAGAAATTAAATAATTCAACAAAAGTTTGGATAATTAAAATATTATTTATACATTTACAACATGAATCTTGAAGAAGAAATAGAAGTAGTTATACTATGTGAAAATTGTGGACACAATAGAGGAACTTTCGTTTGCCTAGAAGAACCACTATATGGTCTTGCGGAATGTAATAAATGTTCTAGTGGTGTAGAAATTCATTTATTAGAAAAATACACATTAAATAATATTAAATTAGAAATAGATTTGGATAATTAAAATATTATCCTTACATTTACAAAAACATTAATCAAATATATAACCAATTATGCGACAAGAAATTAAAAAAGCAATCATGGATTTAATCTACACTGGTGATGCAAAACCAAGAACTATATTTACTGATGGTAGTCCTATAAAAGATAAGTTAGAACTTATTGAACAAGCAGTTGATGAAGTATTAAAAGTAATCAATGAGCCACAAAGAAAATTATATTGTGGTTGGATGATTTCTGATGTTGAACATATGTTTAGACAAATGCAAGTTGATGATGGTAAGTTTACCAATATAGAATATACGGATGAACTAGGTGAAGATGTTATGAATTTAGTTGAACGTAGATTTGATGCTGAATACGGAGTTGCTTGGTACAATATTGAATCAGCTATCGAAGAAATCATGGAAGATTACGAGAGTTAATAATATAGTGGGTAGCCTGTGTTTGCTCAGAGTAACCACTTAAAATAAGAACGGAAAATCTGCCGTTGTCTTTAGTTGAAATGACCGTAAAAATTAAACAACCAAAGGGTGAGATGCCCTTTGTTTTTAACTATATATAAAATAATATAATTATGAATTACGAAGTAAAAGAAGTTTTGAAGTCAATTGAAGTAATTGAATCAAGTAAAGAACTGACTAGCGAATTGAGAAAAACATTCGCAACAGATTTCCCAATGATTAAAGCATGTGTTAAAGAGAATCTAATTAAAGATGAAGCCATATCTTTAATTCAAAGGATAGCACCAGTTTGTTTTAAGATAAATGGAACAGTATTTTTAAAGGGTGAAACCAAAGGTGAACATGACCTTGTCGGTGATGAAATGGCTTACCAACCACTAACTGAATTGTTTGATATGACACAAGAAATAGCCACTGGTGATAGTTACTCTTTCTATGTGTCTAATACAGATTACTTTCCCTTAGCAAGTGTTGATGAAATATTGGAAGTTAAAGAGTTTTTAAATTCATTATAAAATACTATAAATTATGAAAGTTAACGCACCAGAAAAAGCAGAAATAATAGAGTTATTTTTATCAAAGGATAAAACACCTATTGCATACCAAAAAAAGGTCGAAGAACTAATTAGAAGTGGTCTTAGCGAGGAGGAAGCAGAAAATTTTGTTTCAACAACACCATTCGAAATGGAATTTTATTATTCAGATAACTTAGGATTATTCCTAGTGGAATGTGAAGCAGTTGACAATGCTATATTGGTTGACCCATATAGTGGTGAACCCCTTGAATATTTTGATTAAAAATAAATAATATGTTAAATTTAAGAGAACAATTTGATTACGTTAATAAAGTTGTAAATAGTTGTAAAACTGAAAAACAAAAAAAACACGTTTATGGATGGGCAGAAAATTGGGCAAAACGTATGAAGCGTATTTACCCCAATAAAATACATTCTCATACAGATTTATTTTTAGATGTAATATCAAAAAATTATAATTAATTTGTTTTATTAAAATATTATTTGTACATTTACATAAATCAATTAAAAAATGTAATAATCATGGAAGAAGTAAACATACATAACCTAGAATTAGAAATAAAAGGTCACGTTGATAGAAACATAGTTGATATTGGTTCTTTAACCTTATCAGTAGATGATAGAGAATATATATTAGATGTGACACAATCATATTCATATGAAACGGAAAACTTTTCTGGTGAACCAATACTAAGAATTACTTGTGATTTGGAGGTAGATAAAGATACGTTTCAAGATTGTCCTTACGACATAACAAAACATGATTTGTTAGATTCAGACCACAACGATTTAAACGCAGAACTATACGTTGGTGGTGAAGAAGATTTTGAAGTAGAACAAATATTATTACACTTTGATATTGATGGTCAAGATTATCAAATAAAAGTTAAAGAAGAAATATAAAATTATGAGTGAAAAAGAAAATTTAGAAAGCCAATTGGATTATTTAAAAAGCCAATTAGAGTGGTACAATCTTTTTGTGGATTACACACAAAGTGTGGATATAAACCTATATAATGAAGCATGTGAATATTCCGATAGAGAACATAGTCTGAATGAAAACAATGACTTAACGTGTTCGGAATGTGCATCAGATGTAGATTTGTGTGAATGCTAATAAAATAATATTTACAAAATATATAAAAAAAAAACGACATGTCAGATACAAATAAAGATTTGTTAGATTATAATAGAGATTATAATAAAGTAAAAGAAATCGTGAGAGAATACCTAGACATTAATGGGTGGAACTACATACCAAATTTTGGTGAGTTCAATAGTGAACAATATTCACATGTTTTAAGTATAGGAACTGAGATTATGTTAAACCATTGGGGGATGAATAAATATGATTCTGGTGGGTTCATATCAAGTTTCATTAATAATGACTTAGAAGGTACATACGCACAAGCAGACAGTATAAACCAAGAATGTGTTAGGTTTTATCTGATGTTAAAACATAATGTGTCATTAGTTTTAGTATAAATACTTACTTAATTAATTATTTTTTATTAAATTTGTATTATAAAATCAATTAAAATGGAGAAATTAAGAGAGTTTTTAAAAGAATTTGGTACTGAATCAAATCTAAACGAAAGTAAGGAAAAAATAGAATATAATCTTAGAGAAAACCATCTAGTCACTTTTGAGAATAAATCATATTATATACCAAAAGAAAACTATTTTTATGGTGATGAAGAAGAATCTATTATTAATACTTTAAAAGAAAATTCAAAATAAATTTGGAAATCTAAAAATATATTTGTAATATTGTATTGAAAATAAAACGTGGGTGTGGTCGAGAAGGCACTCCAAACAGAATCCATTATAAAAAGCAGTCCACGTTTTTTTAACAACAAAATAAAAACATAAATCATGAAAAGTAAACTAAAAATTAAAAGTGAAGATTTTATTAACTGGTTTTTCAAAAGTGGTGCAGACCAAGACCAAGAAAGTGAAGCATTACGATTAGGGCATAGTGTAATAGAAGAATTATTAGGTGGTAAAGTAACCATAACACCACAAGATATATTAGATAGGTGCGAACCAGTTGTAATTCCAATAAGTATTATTGAAGGGTTTGAAGATGACGATAGTTTTTCTGAAATTGATGATGCAATAGCAGAAGGTAAAATCAGTAATGATTTCGAAATTAAACTCATATAATATACCATGAAACCAAATGTTATAATAACCGATAGTAGTGTGACAATCACGCATAACAACGAGGAAATACTGCACTGGATATCGGATGAATGGGAAGAAGACCCATCAATAGTTCCTAGCATAACAAACGCAATAAAATTAGCATATACCGATGTGCTACAATTAAGAGAATTAGTGGGTAAACCACTATAAAAGTATAATCTATCATGATTATGTTTTAATGTTGAGGAGAAGTGGTTATGAATAAAGTAGTAACCACTTTTTTATATTATGTTTGGATATATAAATATTTATTTGTATATTAGCATAACAATATTAAAATAAAGATTATGGAAATGTCAGTATTCGATGCGAATGTTTTAAAACATTATAACTACTCTGAATTATTAGTTTTCAGAAATAGACTAATACAAGCAAAAAAAATTAGCACTGAGGGTAAAGAGTTAGCCAGAGTTTCTGGAGAACTGATGTCGGCAGTAGAGTTTGAAAAACAATTAATTGTCGCAAATAAAAACTTATTCACCATTGATATCGTTATGACAATCAAGGAATCTGAGGTTTTTGACCTCACAGGTAAATATGATATCATAGGATTAAATTAAAAATAATGAAAAAGTATATGACAAGAGAACAAGTTGTAGCCGATTTTAATTATAATTTTTCTGATTTATTAAAAAATCTTACATTAGAAGATATTGAACATTTTTGGTATTTAAACTTAGATTTATTGACTCAAAATAAAAAAATAAGTCAAAAACAGAGAAATATTTGGGTTTTCAATAAAAAAGATTTGGAATTCTCATTTTAATTTTGTAATATTGTATTGTAATTAAAAAAAAAGTTTATGAAACAGATAACAGAAGAACAATTCTACAACCAATACGAACTTATTGAAAATCATATTGATGATAACTCATCATTCAATGGAAACATGTTTGAAACATTTGGTGATGAATTAACATTTGTTAAAAATATGAGTAAAGAAAATAGAGTAATCACAATAATTGAAGGTGATGAAGATTTCGAAAACGAATTTGGTGAACCAACATTAAATATGTTCTATGTATCTGGTATGCACTTGGTAAATCGTATAGGGTATTTAGTAACCAAAGAGCCAATTACTGAAGAATTTGAAGTTAAATTAGAATAACTTTTGGATGAGTGAAAACTTATGCCTATATTTACAACAACATTAAAAATAAACCAATATAATCATGCGATTAACAAATACAATTATTAACAATAAAATCGCGAACAATGGTAAAATCAAGATTTAATAACAGAACACTAGAAAAAAGTTTAGAAGAAATTTTAAAATACAACACATCTGCTGAGAAAGGCACTATAAGTGGTAACTCAATAGAAGTTATGGAAGGAAATGCACATACCTCTTTCATATATTATGATGATGAAGAATCGTGCAACGAAGATTTAAAAATATTAAAAAATATTTTAAAAGAAAATTTGGATAATTAAAATATTATTCGTACATTTACACCAACATTAAATATTAACAATTAAAAATTATAATTATGGGATTAGATATGACATTATCAAAAAAAACTTACGTTCAGAATTGGGATTTTCACAAAGAAAAAGAAAAGCACACCATTTCAATTAAGAAAGGTGGTAAAGTACGCAAGGACATTAAATCAAAAAGAATTTCTTATATAGTAGAAGAAGTAATGTATTGGAGAAAAGCAAACGCAATACATTCTTGGTTCGTTGAGAATTGTCAAAATGGCGTTGATGAATGTCAAGAATCATACGTAAGTGTGGAACAACTTGAAGAACTTGCAAGTTTATGTGAGGAAGTTGTACAAACAAAAAACACATCATTACTTGAAACACAAAGTGGTTTCTTCTTTGGTAGCACAGACTACGATGAGTACTACTTTCAAGAATGTGAAGAAACTGCAAAAGTTATAAGAGAATTATTATCAGAAGAAACACCAGAAGGTTGTAATAAAGGTTCTTTCTATTACCAAGCATCGTGGTAGAATATATAAGATACTATATCATTAACATTTAAAATATATAATATGAATTCAAAAACGGATAGCATGGGTGAAAGACTATTAAAAGGAATAATCAATTATTACGAGGATGAAGAATTCTTAAAAGCCGATGGGTTTGATGATGCAGTCATTGGTGTAGATGAATCAACACTTAGATTGATATACTCAACAACAAAGTGCGTTGAAATATTAATAGAAAGAGATGATATGGAGTTTGATGAAGCATTAGAATACTTTGACTTTAATGTTAGGGGTGCTTATATGGGTGAGAAAACACCAATATGGTGTGAAGATATGCTTTATGAATAACATATAATATAAGTTAAAAAAAAAATTGGGAAATAATTTGGTTGTTTCCCATTTTTTTTGTAGTTTTACATTATTAACATTAAAAAAATAAAATTATGGGATGGTGGAGTACAGATATTTTAGGTGGTGATAGTGCTTTAGATTGGAAATCAGAATTATACAATAAGATTGATGTTCAATACAAAGACAACTTTGGTTATAGAACTTTAAAACCAAATGATATGCCCAGTAAGACTCAGAATAATCTAATACAATATGTTTTAGATTCAACTCAAAAATCATTTGATGATTGGGGCGAATGCGATAGTAGAAGTATTGGTATGCAAATTATAGCACTTATGATTATAGAATCTGGTGCTAAAATCACTAATAAAAATAAGAAGGAACTAATCAAGTGGATAAAAAAAGATGAATGGGCAGAAGAAAACGATGAACGAAAAGACAACATTAATGACCTATTATCTGCTATCAAAAAATACGATAGTATACCAATGATTTATCAAGGTGAAGGATTATTTCAAAAATTAGCAGAAAGAATCTATGGAACTGAAATACAACCTAGTGGTTTTAAAAATATATAAGATAGTATGAACATATTTGTATTAGACCAAGACCCAAGAGTATGTGCAAGATATCACAATGATAAACATGTTGTTAAAATGATTCTAGAAACTGCACAATTATTGTGCGGTGTACACCATGTTACAGAATCAAATTTAGATGTACCATATGGGTTATCACATAAAAATCATCCATGTTCTATATGGGCAAGAAAATGCCTAGAAAATTATATATGGCTTTGTGAACTAGGAATGGAACTATCTACAGAATACACACACAGATACGGTAGAAGACACAAATCGCAAGATATTATAGAATGGTGTTTAATTAACTTACCTAACTTACCAGAATTTGGTAGAATAACAGAACAACCAAAAGCAATGCCCGATGAATGTAAAACTGATGATGTGGTAGAATCATATAGAAGATACTATATTATGGAAAAAAGGGGGTTCTGTAATTGGAAAAATAGAGAAATACCAAATTGGTATAAAATAAATTTGGATAATTAAAATATTATTCGTACATTTACAATATAAACATTAAAAAAATATACTATGAGCAGAAGAATTGATGAAATAGATTTACAATTAGGTTTAATAAGAAAAGAACTTGATACTGAATACGAATCACTTAATAAAGAACTAATAACCATTAATGAGAATATTAGATTATTCATATCACAATACTTTGATTTCCCAATAGAGATTATTAATCTAGTTTGTGTGTCAGATTATAGCACAAAGATTGAAGTTAAATGTGATGATGGTTCAAGGAAATTTGGTTCAGATATTACAATATATCATGATAGGAGATTTAATGATAAACGTGAGTATTCAATAGGTTATTTCTCAACTGGTGTTAATGAATCATCAACACAAGACCTATACTACTTAGAATTATTAGGTAAAATATCAAAAGATTTTAGAACTAAAAAAACTTTTATTAAAGAGTTAGCTAAAGCACTAAAAACTATTAGAGGATTTACTAAAAAAACTGATGGTTTACATAGTATAGAAAGAAAATTAAAACATGAGAAATCAGAGTTAATTCAAAAAGATATAGTAAATAAGATATTATCTGATAAGGGCATTAAACTAAAAGCAAGTGTTAGAGAGTTTATTAGAGATACAGACTCTAGACAATCTTACGTTAGAGAATTAAAGATTCTTAAAAAAACTGATAACACAATCACAATACAATACCTATGTAATGATGGTTACGAAATAGATACTTACAGACAAAATATTTATGATGCTGAACGCACACTTGTCACTTATTTTCGTAGATACGAAAACCAATGCAAAGTTAATGAAGAAGATTTAGCAAAAAGATTAGTAAGATAAAGTTGTATTTTTTTAAAAAAATTTGGGGAATAATTTGGTTGTTTCCCATTTTTTTTGTAGTTTTACATCATAACATTAAAACAATATATCATGTCACTTTTAGAAAGTATTAAATTAGAAGATATTATCAACGATTCCAATAAGAAAATCGAAAACTTAAGTAAAGTCATAATCAGATGGGCAAAAGAAAGACACTTACTAGATAAGATAGGATTTGAAAAGTATAGGGAAGAATATAGAAAAAATAATCTTATATTCTGGGTAAGCGATATAAGTCTTTATAGAGAAGGTGTAAGTAAAGCATATAATAAATTATATGGTAAAGAAATATCAGTAACTTTTAATGAGTTAAACAATATTGTAAATTATACCAATGATGAAATAGGTAGAACGTTATTCATCGTG
>CETF01010207.1_pt1 | contig 23591 bp, 12 predicted proteins | sample 326991 | NCBI WGS metagenome assembly CETF01 (sample SAMEA2622331, study PRJEB7988) | marine metagenome | biome: marine biome (ENVO:00000447); feature: surface water layer (ENVO:00002042); material: "saline water (ENVO:00002010), including plankton (ENVO:xxxxxxxx)" | depth 5 m | reverse complement strand
ATTTCCGCCGCAGACCCTTTAGATAACAATTACAAGTTGGCTATTGAGCCTGGCAAGACCGATGAACAGTTATCTAAAATCTATTCGAATGAATCAATCAGAAAACGGTTAGAAGCCCTACGGAATGGCATTAAAGGAAATCTTCAATATGTAGATCGTAATGGTGCTTTGCGGCGCGCTGATTCTGTTGTGCAACTTTTAAAGGCTGCTGAGAGGGGTGACTTAACTGAGGAGGATGTGGAACAACGAAGGCAAAATATTAATAAGTTTAAGGCGGAGCAGTTTAAGTTACAGAGGCAGAGTGCGACAATTAGAAGGGCGGAGCGTCAGCGCGTTAAAACAATTACAGACTTTAAGGAAAGAGCAGCCGATAACTACACAGTTCCAACATTCAGGATTGAAGATGGCAACCCTCGAAAATTAGATTTTAAATTTGTAAGAGATGAAGATATCCTTGAAGTGTTCCCTGTGGATAGGGAGTCAGTATTAAGGAGGGCTAAAAATTCTAACCCTGATAGATCCGCTGAAGAACCGCAGAGCGACCAGTTAACAGAGGTAAAGCTTGGATTTTATAATAGAATAAAAATTGCAGAAGGGGGAACCGCTAGCCTTAATGATAGGAGTGAAGTTCTTTTTTCTCTTAGAAAGTTCTTTAGAGTTTTGAATGAAAAAACTTCTCAACCAATACAGCCAGCGTACTTTGAAGAAAATGATTTACGAGTCACTAAGTTGCTTGAGAAGCATGGCCTTATAAAGCATGGTGACCAGCCAGTGCTGATGGTGGGTCACTTACCCTTAATACAGGATTTAATCTACTCAAAGAAATCAGAATTACCTGCTAGTTTAGGTAAGACTTTTTCTTATGCCAAATTGTATTTTACTAATTACGAGGGCGAGCGTGGTGGTGGGGCTAGGGACGTAACTATTGCAGAGCCTAGACAATTAGCTCAGAAGTGGCTTGATTTTAAGAAGGAGTCTAGCATCCTTGACAGGGACCGCCGTGGTCGGGAGACGGGTCTCACATCTTCATTTCAAGAGAAGATTGATTTTGGACCGTATGATAGTGAGGTAAATATTAAAGGTGATACTGTAACTCCTGACACATTTATTTTCATGCATAATATGAAAAATGCAAATGTGCTAGATGTCAGCTTCGATAGTAGCCCTTATAAAGGGGAACTGTTATCACTTGCTAACGAACCTTTGTTTAATCTGATAGATAAGAGTCTTGTTGGTAATCAAACGGTTCGCGATAATACATTTAAATTTAATTTTGAACAATACCTGGAGACTGGTGATCTGGACAAGCTGAAGAGTGCAAAGGAAAATCCTTTATTACTTCTTCAAACGTTAGGCGGCAATAGGGGGTTTCTAAAAGCTGTTAAAAATGAATTAAGGGATGTTAAGGTTATAGACTTTCTCGATGTAATGATGATTAAAATCTCAGGAAACTTAGGAGGTAATAAATTTGATGACATCGTGAACCGAAGTAACTCTGTCAGTAGGATGAAAATGACCGCCGAGACAGTTAGGAGAGTAAATGAATTTGTTATAAATGTAAACATTAGAACAATTCCATTCTTTAATACGAGCTATTATTTAGGTAGATCTGCTACTCTTGTTGGTGCCCCTAATGAAATTTTAGGATCTACTATTTTTGAGAGTGGTAAGCAACCTCCTGCGATATTCACAGGTAAGTATAAGGTGTTTGGATACAAGCACGTAATGACACCTAATGATGCATATTCTGAGTTCACACTACTTAAGGACGGATTTTCCCCTGGTAATTACTTGGATATTACTCTAGTTGAATATTACGAGAAGGAGCTTGCAGGATTAAATGAAGAGGATGAGTAATAAGAAATGGAAATTTACATAGGGACAGTTGTGCAGAATGAAGATCTCAGTAAGTCGGGAGAGTTACTGGTGACCTTTCCTAAAATATATCAAAACCAACCTCAGTTAGTTACGTATACGTCTCCATACTGTAAGGCCAATGCAGGTGGGTTTATTGCTGTTCCAAACGTAGGGGATGATATTCTGGCTTTCCACGACCCTGACGCGGGTTCTAAGGGTTCTGCGTTTTACTATCTCTCTACTGTTCTTAAGAGTGATTTGGATATTGGGGACAAGGACACGGTTGAAAACCCTAACTTTGAGCTTCTCAAGAGCAATGATCCTAAGGCTCAGATCTACGGTAAAAGAAATAGACCAGTAACGCAAACATTTACAAATGATGCCGGGGCTGGGTTATATATTCAAAGAGAGTTTAACGAGGACAGTATTAGTAATAATGTTACTATGAAGTCGGAGGGTGGTGAAGAGGTTAACGTAAGCCCCTTAGGTGTTCAGATTAGAAACGCGGACGGCGATTCTATTGTCCTTAATGGTGCCGAGCCTAATGCGGCTTACGGGGCTAGAACTTTGGCTATTGAAACTCAAGCTGCTCAGGAATACAAGTGCATAAACTCTGATATCAGTATGAGAATATTGGATGGCGGAGACATAAACATAGAGAACAATTCAGTAGGCTTCCACGCAATTCCTCCTTTCTTTGGAAATATTAGATTGAAGAGTAGATACCGGGGTATCACTCTCGCTGCTTTAGGACCGCCCCCTTTTGTAAGTGATATACATATAGTTACAAACACGGGTAAATTACACATAAACGGAGCAACAGGTCAGATGACGATATACAGCCCCACAACAATTGATATTAATAGCTTAGGTAGTATTAATCTTAATGCTGGTGTTGATTTAAATCTTAAAGCAGGTGGTACCGCCACGATGAACAGTGCAGGTATTACAACTGTAAAAGGTGGAGGTGCCGTTAATATTCAATCTGCTGGGCTTGTAAGCCAAAACGGCAGCACTCTTTCTTTTAATGACATTCCCCTGGCAACTATTAACCCGCCACAGACCTGGGGATCGAATGGCGGTGCTTCTGTTCCGGTAGTTTCTTCGCCTGTACCTCAGTCGCCACTTGATGTACCTACGCCAACCCCGCCTTTACCAAACGAGTATGGGGACGGAGTCCCTGGTGCTGAAGGAGGTAATGCAATCTAATGGCTTTTGACGCGGCAACCTTCTTACAGTCCAATAGTTTGGCGGGTATCACCTCTTCTTTTGGTATACCTAGCTGCATGTTGAATTTAGCCTCTGACCTTTTGGGGCTTATACCCACCCCTATTTTGGTTGCGATGAGGGAGGCTATTAGGAGAGCTAGGGCAATCGCTGACGCAATCATTAAAAGAATTAACTCTTACATTAGAGATCTTTTAGGGATTTCATTATTCCCCGACAGGGATGGATTTTTCGGTTACTTCTCAGATGCTTCAAGATTTGGACTAGACCTTCTTAGTGGAATTACTGCCGCGATTGGAACGTTCATTGGATTCGCTCAATCGATCGCTGCCGCCGCCGCCGAACTTAAGGCGAGGTATGAGGAGATTATTAAGTGTCTACAGTCGTTTAAAGATTACTTAGATTACACGAACGGTGACGCCTCTCAAAGAAGAGAGGAGTTAGCCAATTTAAATACTACTGACTATGAGCAACTGATTCAATCCCAATTTGGGCCTTACCTCAGACAGGCTGAACAGGCTACTCAGTTTGTTAGCGAGTGTGATGCTCAATTAGAGACGATTGATGGTATCTTATTAGCTAGAACTCTTGATCCTTCTTTGGAGCCAATTGAAGCTGATCCTGTAACCGAGTCGGTCTTCCGTCTTGAGGCTGGTCCTCCCAAGTCCAAGAGTGGCAAGTTCATTCTTTCGGTTGACGGCTTATACTACGACTCTCAGACTAGCGGTATTGAGCCTGCTCTCTTAGAACTTGCCGCCAGAGAGCAGGACTTACAATTTAGAGAGCGAGGCTTCACCAACTCTGATCTCTGGAGATTGGAGTTCGAACCAAGTCTTGGTGGTAGAGGTGTGCCTACCACATCTGAAGATTTAAAATATTACTTTAACACAATACTAGACCCTAAGATAATTGATAATAGGCCATCTATTACAAAGTTTTATGATAAGGATGAGTTACTCCTGTCACTGGAAGGTCAGAAGGATAGGAAAGTATTCGATGTTTCCTCGGAACTTCAAGATTTAATTGATGCAGGATCTTCAATTGCCGTTACTGATAACATGCGTCAGGTAATGATATCGGAAACAGCCCAATTCCAGCAAAAAATTGATAAACGCAAAAAACAAATTGAGCTTGCTGTGAAGGTTCCCGCCTTCTTGGGTAAAGGCCCTCAATTCACTCCAGGCAATGTTCCGGTAAATGACTTCTCCTACTTAGATGGTTCCAACTTCTTGTTGGATTTAGATAAGCAGCGAAGTATTGTAATAGACCAAGCGGATGTTACGGGTGTCGTTCTACCTTTAGAGGTAAAGTTTACCGATAAGATAGAGACGAATGACACGGTGTTCCTTAATCATATTCTCCTTGCAAACGTTGCTAAAGGGGAGATTATCGACAACGCCCCAGCCTCTTCTGCACCAAGCATCCAAATCAATACTAGAATTTCAGAGGATGGCTTGATTGGGCTTTACAACTACCTAACCGCTGAGACAACTGCAACATCTAGCGTAGACTTCAAACTTCGCAATAGTAGTCGTTTTGGAGATTCGCATGATGCACAGATTGTAGGGACCACTTCATCTATTTTTGATAGAGGCCTAGGCGTAGCTAAGTTAGATGGTATTTGTGAATTAAACACAGCCGACAATTCTGTTTTATCCTCGGTGGGTAGCTACGTAAGGCTCCCCGAAGTTTCCGAGTTCCAAGATATGTTCTACCGCAGCCAGGGAGCTTCGGTGGAAACATGGATTCAGGTTCCTAATTTAAGTGCTGTTTCAGGGTATGAGGTTGGTGACTCTGCTACATCAGCACTATACAGATTAATTCTTTCTAATGAGAATACTGGTATAAGTGACTCTAAAGTCGCTCAGGACGATATAAACAACCTCAGTAAGGACAATGGAACTGGCATAACGCGAGGTATTATTTACGGATTTACTAGAGATAGAAGATTTACTCAAGGTGAAACTCCTAGCAACTCAAGCTCTGACAATCCAACTTCGGATCTCCAACTTGTATTAGCCCCAACTCAATCATATGACTCTTCAAGCGTAGGGTTCATCGCAGACAGAACAACAAATTGTAATAATGACGGATGGAGGGGCATGACAGTCCCGGTATTTGAAAAGTTAAATGGAGTTTCTCTCTCTAGTTGCGAGGATGAGTTCTGTCAGTTATCACTTACGGTTGACCCTCTTAATGACTTAATTACGGTTTACTTAGATGGTGTTAATGTCGCTGCGTCTAGTTATCAACAGGTCTTTGGAACTAGTAGGGCTAAAGAAGTGTATAAAGCTCCATCGGTCTTTCAGAATAACTCCTTCCGTTATGATGGGAGCAGCGTAGGTGTTAGCTCCGTTGCCGATCTTTCAGGGGGTCCTCGATTAGACACTTACTTCACTCCTTGGATTCTTGGAGGAGGTTACACTGATGGTAATCCTAATGGCAACTTTATGGGTGGTGAATACAATGGTAAGGTGAGTGGTCTTAGAGGCTACTTAGGGTGTACTAGATTTTACGCAAGGCCATTGTCCGAATCTGAGGTTAAGAGTAATTATGCTGCTACTCAGAAATTCTTCAAAAATATAGATTTAAGTTAAAATGGCAATTGCTACCTCTGTAACTGTTTATGGGACTGTAACTCCTGAGACCATACAAAGACCGACAGTCTTAAAAGATCCCAGCCTGACTGGGCTTAACTATCCCATCCCCAAGACGCCTAAAAATGGTTATTTTAGTAAGTCCTCAAACTTGCAATTAATAAAGTCTAACCTTAGATCGCTGCTTAGAACTACTAGGGGTGAAAGATTTATGCGAACAGATTATGGTTGTGATCTTCGTAAATTCTTGATGGAGCCCTTAGATGAGGGGACTTTTAATGCGATAAAAGAAGAGGTGTCTATCTCCATACGTAGATACATTAGCACAGTTTCCCTCGGGAAAATACAAGTATTTGAGACTAAGACAGGCCAGTTGAAAGTGAATCTCTTCTGTACGCTTAGGGACTCTTCTACGACAGCATTCGAAATTGGAGTTAGAGTATAATGGTAGTTTTTTCAGGTACAGTTGAATCAGACTTTTTAAAATTATTACCTAAACCATTACAGGATAAGGAAAAGTTGATTGATTTCAGCGCCTCCGACTTCGAAACGCTTAAAGCTAACTTAGTAAAATACATTCAAGCTACCTTTCCGCTGGACTACAACAACTTTGAAAGTTCTGACTTTGGTGTTTTGCTCCTAGAGATGATGGCGGCGATTGGACACATACAGTCTAATAAATCCGATTATCTTGTAAATGAAAACTTTATAGGAACCGCTCGTAGCAGAGATAGTGTAAAAAGGCTTCTTGAGATAGTTGGTGTTCGAATGAAGGGGCCTATCTCTGCTGCCGCTAATGCGTCGTTAACCTACACTACGAACGTTATTGACGCCCCAAGCTCCCTAGAGGTTGCCGCTAGCCAGCGAGTGATAAGCATCACTTCTCCAGAGGATGGAGGCACACTATCGTATACGCTTTACAAAGTTAATTCGGACGGAACTGTAGATCTTAACGATCTTTCTGAAGATTTGGTATTCTCTACCCAAGATCAAACGGGCACCATAGAAATAACTGACGCCGTGCTTTTGGAGGGTGCTTTGGTGGTCGAGCAAGGAACGTTCACTTCCCCCGAGCAGATCAAGACTATTAATTTATCTAGGTCCCCGTATGTTGAGAAAAGTGCTCAGGTATTTATTAGAGGCACTGCTGAAACACAAGGCATCTACGCAGAGGAAGAGAATATTTATTTTGCATCTGGGCCTACGGATAAAGTCTTTCAAGTATCGACAGACGAAGACTTCACAGCCTCCATATTGTTTGGAGATGATAGCGTAGGCAGATCTCCCGCTGTTGGTGATGAGTATGTTGTTACTTATAGAGTCGGTGGAGGCACTAGGGGTAATTTGGATTCGGGAGCTATAAATACCCTTATCACAGGCACCTCCGTACAAGATGCAGAAAATCGGGAAACAATTTCAAATGTTCGTGTAGAGAATACTAGTTTGGCGACGGGCGGTCGAAATGCTGAATCTGTTGATCAAGCGAAAAGATATGCTCCGTTATATTTTAGATCTCAGGATAGGCTAGTCACTTTGGAGGACTTTAAAGGATTTGCGAATAATTTTGCATCAAACTATGGATCCACCGGTAAAGCCACTGCTAGCGTTCGGCGTGCTTTTTCGTCTGCCAATATAATTGATCTTTTTGTTCTTGAAAGAGCGTCTGATTCACAACTTAGAAGAGCCACTCAGGAGTATAAGCGTCAATTATTACAAGCAATTCTGCCGAAGAAAATGCTGACTGACGAGGTAGTTGTAGTAGACGGATTGATTAGAACCTTGGATTTAGTTGTAACCTTAAACATTGATGAGAATCTCAGAAGAGACGAGGCAAAAATTATCCAAAATGCCAGAGAATCAATACTTAGGTATATGGGTATGGACAATACAGACTTCGGTGACCCCTTTCAGCCTCAAGACTTAATAAGAGTCTTATTGAAAGATGTGCAAAATATTAGATTTGCCACTGTAAGCAATGTTGATTCGCCAATTCAAATTGGTTTCAACGAAATAGTTCAGCTAAATAATTTAGCCATACGAGTAGAGTACATCTAATGTCTGGTAAGACTTACTTAAGAAATCCAAACTTTTTTAAAAGGAATTACTTTGAGGCGCTCAAGTACATTCTACCCGCCTACCTGTATGACGATGATCGCGAGGATCACCCCAAAGTTGATGATACAATAGACTTAATTATCAATAACCATATTGACGTTGCTGATAATTTTTCATCTATATTGAATGTAAGCGCAGTTCCCAACTCATCCTTCAGCGCGATTAATACTTTCGAGGGTATAGCTCCTTATTTTGTTAAGCAAAACGAGTTAACTAATATAACGACTCAAGAGTTTCAGGATAACGTTTTATCCTATTTTAATGTTAAATTTCAAGACTTTGGGAGTGACTTAGAGTTTTCATCGTATCTCAATAATACGTTATTAAAAGCTATAAATCTAAATGATCCTGATACCACTGTCTTTGGGGATCTAGGCGAAGCGTCTGCGATTCATAATTACCTAATATCCAACTTATCCTGGGTGTATTTCCTGAACACTTCTGGCCCTTCGTATGATCCTTCGTCTTACGTTCGGGACCTTTTAGTGAGCAGCGTATACATAGGGAAGCCTATACGGATCGATGATGGTATTAAGGGATTATCAGAAAACATTTGGAGAAATGGCTCAGGTGCTTACTACCCATCTGCGCTGTTTGCAAGTGGTTCTCGGGAAGATTTGAGTGGAACTCAGCAATTAGAAAAACTCCAAACTTGGAACGAGGTAATCTATTCTCCACTTTTCGCGGATTCTTCCGACTTTAGAGTTAGAGATAAGTTTGAAACATATAGAGAGAGCACTCTCAAGTCCACCCAAAAAGTGGAAGATGGTCCTTTTGCTAGACTTATTAGGGCCTTATCATTCTTTGCCTTTGACATCAACAATGATTCTGAAAAGATATCAACCTTGTATGATATTGAAGATTGTCCAGATGAGTTCCTACCTCTAGTTGCTCAACTTATTGGGTGGGACTTGTTTGGGAATAACCCTGATAAATGGAGGTTGCAACTTAGAAATGCGGCAGCTATTTATAAAACAGTTGGTACGAAAAAATCAATTCAGAGCACCGTAAATAGTATATTTCCTAAAAATAAATTTCCTATCGAGAGTAGGTTAACGGAGTTGTGGGAGTCTTATGTCCCTTACTTAATTTACTATTCTTTAGCTACTGAGTCTCCTAAATTTAAGAGTTTTAAAACTTACACCCCTGCTGATGCTGCTGCTCTGAAGATTGAAAAATACTCTATTTCAAGCATGGATGATAACATCCGATTGGCAGTTGATCAAATACTTTTAGAGATTATAAGAGAATTTCCAGATAACTTCCCTATAAACAGTTGGTTATCTGAGTTTGATGGCAAGTTTAATTACAGGGGTAGGGATTTTTCTATCCCTCCATTTGAAGAATACCCATACTACGTTAATACTGAACTAGACGCTGCTATGGTTACCTTCATAGCAGATAGGTTAGCTTGCTATGGTGTTGATAATGATTTTGCGTTAGATGTTAGTTCTTACATAACATCTAAAGCTCTATCGAATGATGATGAGCCTAAATTAGGGTCCTGGCTTATTTTTACATCCGGTTATAACGAGCCGCCAAATATCGATAAACTGCTTAGGAATCTTAATGATAATAGATTTGATTACGCCTCCTTGTGGTCAGGTAAATCGTCTCACTTTAAATTAGTCCTCGATGCTTCAGAGTTTGATTTTAACAAGACTGGATTTGGTGAGGCTGATACTGGAGATGCCGTTAAATTTGTTTCAAAAGCTGCTAATAAGTTTGCCCCAGCACACGCTATACCCTTAATTTCATTAGAGGTCTCGGCTGATCCCGACTATCTGCCTGGGTTTGAGGCTAGCTGTTTGCCTCATGTATACTTTGATTATGAGGAAATTGACGTAGCAGCAGGGGATAATCATTTTACATCTGGCATTTACTTAAATACTTATAAGCGAGGCTTAAATACGTCGCCTGCGGTCGGAAGATCTGCGACAAACTCGCTCGCGTCACCAGAGTTACAGAACGTATCCTCTATTGGCTCTGTCCCTAGGAACTCATCTAGGAGAAGATCCTATGAGAAGGTAATGCCATTTAATGGTTACTACGATCGAACTGGCTTTAATATGCCTGTTTCATTTAATTCGGCGTCTAGTTTGAGTGGAATTCCTTTAGGGCTAACTCCTAGCTCCTTAACTTACACGCCAGTTACTAGTGTGATTAACTTACCTCCGATATGGGCTCAGTGCGAGGGTTTAAACTCTGACAACACCTACTATGAGTATGATGTAAGCAATACTCAAAACATTCGAGGCCAGTCTGCTAATTTCCAAGCAAACACCGATAGAACCACGGATAGGGGCCAGCTTCCAGGCATCTATGCAGCAATGCACAGGATTAAAGAAAATCACAAGATTCTAGTTGCGGAATCGGCAGTTAGTAGCACTCTTGAAAATGATAAAGATTTAGTATTGTCCTATGTGGCCAGTGCAAATAATGGACTCTTGCCTGACTCAGACACTGTGTTCTCTTTCCCTAGAAGCACGCAAGACTATTACAATTTTGAATTTGGCAGGGATTTACATAGGCTATATCGAACATATCAGCAAACCTTTAACTGGCATCGTCTAAGTGAAGAAGTTCAAGATCAAGATGGGGCCAATATATTCTCTCACGTTTTTGGTCCAATATTATATAACCACAATTTACAAAAGTTAAATACAGATAATAACGTGGCTTCTTCATTTAGTAGCCCAAAACTTTTGACTGTAGGGGACGATCTCTTCACAGGTCCAAGATCATTTGCTGCCTCTGCTGATACTGACATGTATCTCAACACTCCTGAGAGGGTAGTGTCAGGACTCGTCGAGGGAGTTGAATTAGTTTTAGCTTCTGGGGCGGGAGCCGATAGTTCATTCTCCGTTATAAACGTTCCAGGAAGCACCAGAGCGTCATTCGAAGACAAGTTCCTTTTTGATAGAACTCTCTTAATTATGCGCTCGGGTGTCGGTAATGCTGCGACTAGGGTTAGATTTGATATTTCGAAATATGCCGCTGATTCCTTCCATCCGATCTCTAATAACTTCTTAATGCCAGAGCATGAGTTCGAGGTATCCTTAAGTAGTCTTGTTAGTGAGGACTCAGGCCAGACCTTGGGAGGTAGGGGTATAGGTGTCTGGATTCACACCAAACCTGAAAGTGGTAAAATGTGGAGTTTTACTCAGCAAGGATCCTGGGTACAACATGATCAATTGATATCGAGGCTAGATATGATTTCTAAATTTTCTCATATCAACTCGACCCCTTTCATACAGAAGGGTTCCGTAAATTCATCAAACTCTAATTTAGTTTGCTTATCTCAAACGCCTGCTAACAGGACCTCGCCTGTTATTGGACTGTCCTCAACTGACTTCAATAACTTTACTATTAATTTCAATACTAAGAATCACTCACAGAAATTGCCAGACGACTACCAGAGGCAGTACGATCAACTACACCGATTAGATCAGAATTATGTAGTTGAAGTCTTTGTACTGCCTGGAGGTAGCCCTGATAGTTTCATGCTAGTAGACTCCATAGCCATTCAAGATAAAACACTCAAAAAGCTTTCAGAGATATTCTTAACTGGCACCAGGAATAATCCTTTGTGTGTGTTTAAGAAGGACTGTGTTGAAAATAGAATGGAACTCTCAAAAGCAGATTTATTTGATATTTTCAAACACTTTAACAATATCGCAGGTAAGAACGCGGCTACGGCCTACGCTAGTCGAGACAAATATAAAACTGAGACTATAATGGAATCTGAAGGTGGTTCCAGGATCGATTATAGATATGTTAACGAATTAGCAACAATTCTGTTTGCTACTGATGGAGGGGGCACTCCTAAAAATCTTGCTGTCAATATCGTAGGCTTTGATGTTTAATGTTACTTAAGGGATTTGGAGAAGTATTAACAAGTGTTATGACGGTAAACCCGGCTTTAGGGGATTTACCTTCTGCTAGCTCTATTCTAGATACTTCTAATTATACGTTTCAAGCAGTAACCCTAGGTAAAGACGCCGAAGGATTCACTCAACACGCCCATGTGGTTTCCTCGACACAATACGTTGATGGCGTCTTAGCTTCTGGAGCTAGTTCCTACGACTCTGGCACATTCTTGGTGCTTAATTATGGATCTACCTTAGATGGCGGTGCATCCTCTTATGTGACCTCAGCAACATATCTTCAATTTTTAGAAACCTATAAATCGGTTCCAAATGACCCATCCCCGTTGGACACAAGATTGGAGAGGGGGTCCACTCTATCAACCCAACTCTTAGATTATCAGTATGCCAGCGCACTCCCTAATTTAGGTCATTACGCTAACCCCGCGATAGACTCACAGCTTAGTGCTATTTGGAATAAGGTTGGAGGATTTGGCCCTTCTTCCTTAGAAAACTACCACTTCTATAGCTCCACGGGTCACGCGAGTTCATTTGTTTTTTCAGGGCAAATACAGAGTTTTTTCAACACCAATGCCATCATGGATAAGGACGGTTACCTAACGGTTAACCCTAAAGCAGTTGTAAACCCAACTCAAATTGCGACTGAAAGCACAGATGGGGCGGTATTGGTATCTTCGCTTACTACCCCTGTTTCATCCGCTAAGGTAGGGGTGAGTGTCACCGTTTCTGCGGGGGATGCATGTACTGTCGCTGCCTTTGGGGGTATTAAGCATGTTGGCGTCTATTGTCTGGACTTAGACGATATGCTGTCCTCCGGTTTATTACCTCCGTATAGTTGGGACGCTCTAAATAATACTAGGAAATATAAGTTGGTCGCCAAGATTACAACCTTGGATGACCCATTATTTCATAGAGACTTTACTGCTCTTACTTTATCGGGTTTCCAAAAAATTCTAAATGAAAATACTGGCTCTGCGTTTACTTATGGAGGGCCAAACATCACTTTAAATTTCGATTTCAAATGATTAAATCACTGACAAGTCAATTAGGCATTAAAGGCCACCTAACGGTTCACAAGGTCGTTGATGGTCAGGAGGAGCTAGTATATGACGAGGACAACGTCATTGTCTCTGGCTTTGGGTGGGCACTCTCTCACCTCTACGGGAAAGTTGGTTCCGACAATATCGCAGACTATCAAATAGATAGGTTCAAATTAGGTGTTAGTGGTGGATCTGAACTACAAGTAAGCAGCACAACCGACTTATCAGGCCCATTATCCTCACAGGCTGAGTACGTTGGCACGGCTGATAGCAATCTCGCGGTGGCCTCTGGCTTTAGGTGGGAAAATAATGTTGCTGGCACAACTGGTGAGTTCTTTGCAAAAATACCTTTCAGCAAGGTGACAAGGGTCGATGATACAACGGTTAGGTATACAATATTTGTTGATGAGGATTCTTGTAATAACTTATCAAGACCAGGGAGTTCTGAGTCTCCTTTAAATGAAATTGGATTGTTTATTAAGAATCCAAAAGCAAGTGCTACTGAAACATCTGTTCTAGCTGCGTATAGATATTTTAGTAATATTACAAAAACATCGGACTTTGGTCTAGTGTTTAGATGGACAATATCATTCGGATAAAATGTTAAACCCAAGCGACGTATACGTATCAGGTGGATCTAACAATCTTTTAGTCTGTTGGACTGATAAGGTTACTAAATATGATGCCAGTTCATTCTACAACTGGGAGCAGGATAATTTACCGCTTCACGATTTAGATGAAAGAACAGAGTTTCTTTGGGATAAGTTAGGACACCCGACATCTTCCTTGAACGGATTCTCGTTTGTTGTTTCCGCTGATGCCACCTCGTCTTGTAATCCCTTATATTTTACTTCCTTAAGTGCTTGTGTCAATGCTCTTCCTGAAGTAATTAATTACCCCATACTTATCGAGGTTGCGAGCTTTGGAAACCTAGGTGGCCTGAATATATCTAATAAATCTTTCGGACCTGATGGGGCGTTGGAGATCGTTAATAGAAATTGCGGGTTTGCGTCTCCTTTTGATTTGTCGGCAAAAGGGTTTCATACGAATGAGCAAGACACAGGAGCAGCCACACCCGCTTACGGTTTAGCAGATGCGGTTGCCCCTAATGGTAATTTAGTCACCGCAGGTGCGGTCACTGCTGATTCCGGCAGTTCTGTCCCCATCCTTAATTACGATATTTTTAGGGCTAAACTATTCACAAAAGATTCAGATGGTAATGATATATTCGTAGCCTCTAGCGTCAAAGGTTACCCTGATGTGCGTTATGACGTTAGTAGGAACAAGCCTTACATATTTACTCGCAGAGTAGATACTTCGAAAACAAGTAGGTTAACGGCTGCTCTTGAAAGTTCAATATCTCCTTGGGATATTACAGCCGCAAACATTGGCGGTGATCTTGCTAAGTTTAAGCTTAGAGCTTTTGATAGAGCCCCTGACGGGACTGAGATGGCGACCTACGATGTGAGCACTCTAAATACTTTATCAAATGCTGAAATAACCTGGGGAGATACAACGGAAGCGACTAATGACAATCTCTCTGTGGCCGCTAATGCTTACTTTAATAACTTAGAATACATCATAGTTAATAACTGTAATGGTCCGATCCATTTAAGAAACTTTAATGTCGATGCTCGTCACAGCATTGATAGGGGGATCGAGATTAAAAACTCCAAAGTTCACTTAGAGAGATGTTCTGTCTCCAGATCTAACAAGGCTGGGCTGTACGTTGAAGATTCTGAGTTAACTTTAACAAAAGGTCTTGTGGCATACAGGAACTATGAGGTAGTGAACGATACTAGAACTGGTGTGCCTTTTGCAAGTAAGAGACTTGCTTACGATACACAATCCTCATACGGCGCGGGACTTTACGCCCTCAATTCAACTGTAAACTTAAGTTCCACGTACTTTAAAGATATCGATACTTACTTAAATGCTTCGGCCAACTTCCTGTATACAGCTTGGTCTGGCACGGCAGGAGTCACTGAAGCATCAGCTTTTGTGCCTAATCCTGAAGCTGAAAACTTATATTGTTTCTCAAGAAATGATATAGGTATCCACGCTGTTAATTCTAATATTTTTGGAGGAAGAACTCAAATAGCGGGGGTTAACCAACTTGCGAGGCGGCGCATTGATGGTAACAACTTATTCTCTGAGCTTAACACTGAAGCCGGTGTGAAGTTGGATAACAGTGTGTTCTCCCATAGCGGTAGGTTACTACTTGAAGGTAATTATCTTGGACTTGATGCCACCAACTCCAAAGTTAATATTGACACTGTAACTTCTAGATACAATCAATCCACTGCGTTAAAGCTTAGTAATTCAAAGTTTATATACAACAAGGATCTCTACGCCAATGCCGCCTATTCTGATGTAGCGGAATTTGAGGGTGGTAATCAGTCGCAAGTAGTTGGCATTGAGAATGGGCAAGATATTTTATGTGACAAATCTGTTATTGCGCCTCTCTACACTAGCGCGATGCCGTCCATTTATGGCATGGTCTACACTAGTGGTTGCTTTGGGATTGAGAATAACGTTTCAGATAAGCTAAAGCCAGCTATCTCCATTAACAATGGATCTGATGTGGATTTAATTCACGCTCACTTGCTCAGGGAGCCAACAGCTAAAACACAAAGCTCTCAGTATGGGCTTCTGGCCAAGGTAGACGATAATTCAACGCTAACCATGCGCGGATCCTCTAAATTCTCTAACATGGTTGTAGGCCCAGCCGCTAGGGTGGATAACCTAAAGGTTGCGGGCATTTACGCTAAAAACAATTCTAGCGTAAAGATTCAAGGGCCAACCTCAATGTATCGGTTAGGTGTTGACGTACTTGCCGATGACAATTCAAATATTGAGTTTACCCCACACCAGGGTTGTAATGGGGATCTGTTAGTTTCCTCCTTCGATTTAACTGATGTTGACAACCATACCATGGTGGAATTACACTCAACCAGAGCATGTCTGGTTGCTAATGATTCTAATATTGTATTAAAAAACTTAGGCGATCACCGGGCTCGTTGGCTAACAAGCCCTTACGCATCTGGTACAATTTCAACAGGGTTGGCTGGTCAATACGTCGACTACAACTTATACACAAGTGCAGGGTATATGCAATTCTACCCTAATGGCAACACCACCCTCCTCCCGACTGCCAACGCCGCTGCTGGTAACGCGCCAGTTCGAGGTACGCAAGCTTACAACTTTGCTGCTGGCACCGCGCCGATGCAGGCTGATTTCTTACATGCAACCGAGGTATCTACCGTGTCAACGGGGGGTATGTGTGTTCGTGCTTTAGGTAACAGTGTTGTACATGCCGACAACGTTCACTTCCCTCAGGTTGGCTTTGATAATTGTTCTGCTGTTGTGTATGACTTTGAGGGAACCTCACCGTTGCCGGGTCCGAAATGCACAAGATTCGGTATTTGGAACATAGCAGACAACTCATTACTCAAAGCTTCTTACTTAAGTATTAGCGGTACTCACCCGAGAGATGCCGGATTCTTTGGACCTTCGGGTGATTATGGAGGTAGTGGTGCTCCGATCGGCACGCCGGATACCAGCAGCCTTTCTCTGCTTGATTATTATGGTCGTTCAACGGGGAATCCTTTTGGAAAGTCTGTTAGCGGTGAAAACTTTGGAGCGTTCAGACTCTACTTCTCGGTTGATCCTGCAACAAACGTTTTAGTTCAAGATGTACCAACTTTAGGTCTTCCAGGGTTTGTTAGGCAGGTGTTTGCACAGGGTTATAATTTCTCTGGAGATTTAGTAGCATCAAGCACAATCTCAACGCAGCCTGTGACCGGCCAATATACAACATTGCTTCAGAGGAATGATAATAATGTTGTTTCTGGGGGAGGTTTTTACTATGCCTCCTCGATGCTAGCTAGCCCTGACACTCTCAAAGCTGTTCTTGAGGATTCTGCAATGAACACCTTTGCGAATGCGAAGCATAATACTGTCGGCAAGTCTGGGTTAGGCAAAGTTGTGGGAGCCTATTATGATATTACTTCGAACGGTGGAGATTCATACAACAATTATCCATACTCAAAGGGCATTGCATCTATAAATAATTTTGATCTTAACAAGGATAACTAATGGCTAACGAAATAAGATATTACAATACTCCCTTCAGCTTTGTCAGTCCGGTAAGGCATTTTAAGGCGAATGACCCTTACTACTATGAGGTTGATAATATCCCGATCAAGCAACTTGAGGAGTCTCAGAACTTTCTCAAGGATCAGGTTGATGGTATAATTACGAAACAAAATAATAGGAAAGAAATAGAAATTGATAGGTCTAACTTTTCGGAGTTGAAGCCCTTTGCAACTGGCAATGATCGTAAGGTTAGAGTTAATCCTGGTAGGTATACAGCAAGAATTAACAATGCGTACACCTTAACCCCTCTCCAAGTAGTGGAGCAAGTCGCTGGCTTTACTAACACTCAATCATCTACAGAGTCTAGCCCTGTGAATACTTATTCAGTTGGGACTAATAGAAAATTAGACTTGCAGCCTGTTTTGAATGCTTTTGCCTCAGGCCTTGAGGGTCAAGTTTTAAATATGAATGGCTTGGCGGAACGAGCTTTTGTGTGGCCTGTTGATACTGAGGACGGGCAAAGTTCTTCAGGTGCTCCAGACCTATTGAATGTCGTTAGTAAAGGTTACGCTCAGTTTGATGATGACTTTGATACTGATGGTAGACCCACTTACCCTAACGTAATAGGTTCACTATTAAAGCATACCACAGGCAACGATAATATAAATTTATCTCTGATTAGGAATCTTTTTTCAACCGAGGACAGACCTAGCGGTAGTGAGCAAGGTAGGTTAGAATCCGCATTTATTAAAAGGTGGAGAGGTGCAATTAGAACGTCTATCGTTGATGTAAAGGAAGAGTTGGTTATTGATGTTCCCGACTTTGATGGTGAGGATGGTAGTGACTTCTTTGTGGTCAACGAGGACGGCGAATCAGAGGCAGTAAGGGCAAATCAAAGAATTGATTTGTTATTCATCTATTCTAAAGCTGTTGATGAAGAGTCTACAACACTTTCAAGATTTGAAGGAGGAGATACTCCTAAAACAATAACCGTCCCCACTTTAGGTATTCTTAAAGGTGCAGGCATAGGTATTAGTAGGCAACTTGGTGTTAATAATAACAACGCTGATGATAGGGTAAGTCTTCAAGATGAGTTAGGAACTCCTCTTATGCTAGCCCACCCTGGTGACGAAGGTACAGTAAATACAACGACGAATGGGTTTATGACTTCGGCGGGCGCAATTCAAGGGTCATTCCCGTCGCCGGATGACTTAATGAACTTGGCCCCTCTTTTATCTGAAAATCTTGAGTCTACTGCTTTCCCATTAATAGGGCAATCAATTCTACCCATTGCATACATTCGTGTTCAATCGGATACCGGCATTATTAGTGATTTGATTACTGATGATGATATAATCGATATCCGTCCCTTCTTCAGAACCACAGAATTAGCATATAATGAGAGAGCGGGTATCGCAGCCGCAACTCCTCAAGTCTCAATTGCTAACCCCGTTGTGACCGAGGCTCATTTAGAGAAGGTTAGAAAAGAAGTATACGACGATCTTAGTTCTAGAATTGCTACAGCAACAGTAACAACACCGTCAGCCGCCGGAGGGGGAGGCTTTGGACCCGGCACTAGGATTATTGCGGCTGGCACAGTTCTTGGAGGTTTCTACGGCCCAGAGGGTGCTCTCATGAGGCTGGTTGACGATACCAACATAGAGAATATCACTCTCAATAATCTGGCGGACACCGTTGAGTCTAACTTTGGGTATAAGGCTGGTTCTATAGGTTACTTACCTAACTGGGACAAGGCTAGATGGTATAATAAGTCAGGTGCTACTGACGATGGGATATGTGACTATATTAATATTGGAGATCCGGCGCTCACTGATTTCGGGCCAGGGCATGGCAAGTATCTGCCCCCTTACAAGGTTGACCCTGAAACAAGGGATTCTTCCTTAAGTCCCTTGGAGGAAAAGTCGGCTGCTCAGGTTAACTCTGTATTCGGGAATGAACCAGCCGCGATGTATAACTGGGGACCGCCTACGCTAAAAGGCCCTTATGTCGCTGACGTAACGACCACCAGCGTCGCGATGGTTGCGGCTGACGTAGAAGACTCCTCGATGGGAGACTACGCGCAGCAGCAGGGTCCTTCATTGCAGATTGTCACGACAAATGCCGCAGGGTTGCTAGGTGAGCTTGGTCGAAATTTAGGTCAGACTGTCCTTAATCAACTTAACGCTAGGCAGATTCAATTAAATTATGTGACCAAGAGAATTCAACTTGATTTCACAAACACACCTTGGGTATCCGATTACCATGTGAATGTTAATCTTTTAAACTGTGTGCCCTTGGTTGATAGCACTGGTGACTTCCTTGGGTACAGCAAAAGAAATGCCGCAGGTGTGTTTGTTCAGAAGTTCAAGGATCACTTTATAATCTGTGTTGCTTGGGCAGGGACTAATCAAGCCGCCGCCGCGCCCGGTGTTAATGGGTATCAGCCGTGGAAATTTTCTTACAGAAATAGGCCAGAGATATTTGCTGGATTTGTACAACCTACAATGGAAGTTTTAGCAGGGGGTAGTCCTATAACCACCCCAGATTCGACTCGTCTTACTACTTCACTAAACTTGGATACAATAAATGCTCAAGGAGTATACAATGCCCTCAACGATGGCCTTGGCCCAGCGTTTGGCAGCCCCAACGGCCCTCTTTCCACTCCTGATTTTTTCCCAGGAACTCAACCCATATTATACCCGTCAGTTAGCTACGAGGTCATAGGTGTTACAGGAAGTGCAAATGAAGCGTCTCACGGTGGTGATGGCAGATTGATGTATCAAAAAGATCCTACACTCATCACTCGATAGAGGGGCAGTATGCCTAGAAATCCAAATCCAACAGTATTCCCTTGTGGGAGAGGCACTCAACCGGGAACTCAGTGGGGTGGCGCGGGCGGACAGCAGCCAACAACATCGCCCGCCATCCTTGTTCCAGAACCTACAAGAGATCCTGACCCTCCTTTCTTACCGCCATTAATTCCGCCGAGGAAACCGCGTCCTAGTGGGCCGGGACCAGCAGGTCCAGGAGCAGGCCGTCCAGGTCGCGGCTCCAGTGGGCGACCATCAGGCCCAACAGCAGCCCCACCCGCAGGGCCAGCGAGGCCGGGAGCCACAGGCAGACCAGCAGGTCCAACAGCAGCACCACCCGCAAGACCCGGCCAAACAGGTAGGCCAGGAGGCCCTACTACAGGAGGCCCGTCTAATTCTCACTTTAAGTGTATAACTACTTTTTTTGGATTTTGCCAGGGTGATGAGGGTAAGCTTTTCTCAGAGGCAACTCTTACTACCGTTATTACTAGGTGTGTTCCCTGTACCCCCAACCTTAAATTGCCCAATGGCGAGGTTGTACCAGACTCCGAATGCATTTATAGATCTTTCACGGAGTGTAAGAGCAGGTGTACATCCCCTACATTTACAAATTTGCCTTGCCAGACGGTACCTCAGATTCCCTCTACTCAACCCACAGGAGATCCCGAGCCAGGGCAGACTTCAGATGTTCAACAAACTGACCCTGTTATAACTTCGACAAGTTTAGAGCCTGGGTTAGTGACCCCCTTAGGCGATCCAGTCTTTTTAGTGCCAGCATCTGTTATAACCTCCACCTCAAATAATAATCCGGTATTAACATCGACCCCCACTACTGTCCCCTTATCTCCCGGTCAAGTGGTTACCCCTCCTACTAGTCCGTCTCTTGTAACTAATGTTACAAATCAAGCAAATCAGATACTTAAAAATCAAGAATCTTCAAACGCTACAAGAATATCTGTCGATGACATCGAGAAGAGAGAGGAGGCTGCAAATATTAATCTGGGTATTGAAAAGCCGACTGTGTTTGATCCTAATTTAAATTTCTTTAAGGCTGAGGTTGATGCCACCAGTGATTTAAGGTCAAACAACAAACGCCTTGATGTTTTTAAAGATAAGATAGAGAAAGACATATCAGACATTCTTAGAATAAGCAATACGAATGCGTCTTGGAATGAGGTCACCCTTCAAAACATCTCAGATGAGAAGCTTTTGAGAAGTCTAAAGCCCTCTCTTATTAATGCCTTTGAATTTATCAGGCACCCTGGGGGTGAGCCAATAGGGGTGACTACCCTCTTACGAGTCGTTAGGAAACACATTTTACAAGGCACTCTTGATGAGTTCGACCCATCCTACTACACAAGAGTTGCAAATGCACAATTAAATACTAATTTTGATATATTAGAAACTCCTGCTCGTGAGCAGGAAGCGAATAAGCTAGCTATAAGTTATTTGCAAAAAACACTCAATACTTATCAGACTAATAAACCAACTGAGTGGAGGAACTTTCAAATAAACAGAGTTCGTCCTCTTAATGAAGATTTAAATCTTGAAGTCCCTGTTACTTCTTTGGATGGGGAATCGAAAGATATAGAGATCACGAATGTAGGCTTTGATGTTACAAAACTTAATGGAGATCTTTTTGGTAAGTTAAATATTGGAGACGGCGGTGGTTACTATGTGAGCGCCGAAGATACAACCGGCGAAGGAGTTCCGGTGTATGCTAATAGCATAATCGATAAGGCCTTCTATGCCCCGGCATCGGTTAGGTTGAAAGTCTTGAATATGTTGGATATTGACCCAGCAATCAAAATTACTGCGACCTCTCAAGTAAATCAACATGAGTTTACGGCATCTGATTCGGGCGCTTCTGCCATAAAGCCTTTGTTTTTTAAGATAGATATTTCTTCTGTTTCAGGAACTTACACTGAAAATACCTTAGTAGAAAATTACAGCGCCACTTATTCACTATTAACTGAAAGTTCAGATATTCAAACGCACTTGAATAATAATGCTTTAAACACCCCGATGTTATCAATAGATTATCGAGATCCAATTTATCGATACATACTTGATACGTCATCCTTCACAGCGTCTCTAAATGACTTTGATTTAAAAGGTTTTGAGAATAAAGGTCTATCATCTGTAGGCGCTAGGTTTGTAAGGAATATTCCTTTTGGATTTGTAGTAACTCCAGTTGCAGGGGGTAAATACAATCCTTTCAATGGTAACTCAACTTTAGATAGTCACGGCAGTCAGCATACCAGGACGTTATCAGTAATACCCGCTGTTGACACTAGTGTTGATGAGGATCAAACAACAATGTTTAATTTCTACTTCTTGAACACTGAGGATGGGGTTGATCGTGTAGGGATTGGGGAAGGTAAAAGCACTCAGAATATTGGATACAGGTATAATGAAAGCGATTTCACTTCTACTTTTTACTCGGCTAGTGCTGGTGCGTATGGCCTGAGTTCGTTGCCGCCCTCTGCTCAAGGGACTGCTTATTTGCTGAGGGAGTCCATTGATTATCTCTCGTCCACGTATAGTTCTACAACACTAACTTGGTATGACGTATTTAGTAGAATGCCAGTTACTCGAATTTGCGAGACATTTTACGACAGCGATCAAGATCTAATTTTAGAGATAGCTAATGGGCTACGCGGAGGGGTTAAAGTTCAAAATATAGAGAATTTAAAAAATATACAGAATCAAAGTGTATCAAATTTACAGATTATTGACGAAGATGCTAGGACGATAATTACTGAGAGCGATAGAACAGGCATCACAACGTCTAGGCTATAATTTTATCGCCATTATTTATACGAATTAAATACATATACATACAGGAGTTTATTATGCGTTACATTAATGTTGATGACGATTTCGTTGGCCAAATCTTGGCCGCTAACCAACTGGCCGAGTCGAAGGATCTGAATGAGTCCCAAGAGGTCGAAGTTGTTGAGGAGGCCTGTGAAGAAGGTCATGTCTGCCCGCTCTGTGAGTCGGAGTTAGATGAGCCGATCTCTGAGGAGTCGATGCAAGAGTGTGTTGATTTCATCCTGGGCACCATCAATGAGGCCCTTGAGCAAGATGGCGAGTTCCTTGAAGAGTCGGAAGACGATCTCAGCGAAGCTGAAGATGAGGACGAAGACGAAGAGGACGAAGAAGACGAAGACGAAGACGACAAAAAGAAAGCCGATAAGAAATGAGGTTAAAAGATGAGTGCTAGCACTAAAAATCTTTTAGCCCTTACTGAAGGCATTCTAGCTGAGACCCCTCCCGTGAAGGAGGTTGTCACTAAAACAGATCCAATCGTTGATGACGGCCTTAAGGCGGTTGTTGTTCCAGATGCATTTGTTAATCAAATCGTCGGGTTCAATGGTGCTTTAAACGAGTCTTCTGATCCTGATAAAAAACAAGAACTCATGCCAGACTTTGAGCCTATTACTGAGGCGACAGTCCTTAAGGAAAGACTCGAATCTTTGGTTGAGAATTTAAAGTCCTTACTTAGGGAAGCCAAGGAGGTCATGGAAGAAATGACAACCCCTGGCATGATTGGCGTAAATTTAGCTCCTGCGAAGAAACATGGATCTCGTAAACGTAATAAAAGAAGCAAGAGCCGCTAAGGCTCGTGGCTCTGCTGAAGGTAGAGCTAAGATGAGGAAGAGCGGGTCTAAGACGAAAGCGTCTAAGTCCCGTGTTAAAGTTTATGATTCCATTACAAATGCCTTAAAAAAAGGTTACGTCGGTCAAATATTCTCCACTAAAAATTCAAATCGTCTTTATGTGATCACTAAACGAAAGTGGGGTAAGGATGATGAGCAAGAAGTGGGGGGTCGCGTCGCTAAGGGATTTTCCCCTGGCACTATCCCCTCTAAGTTTTCAGATGTAAAAAAATATGCCGTCAGAACCCTGGTAAGGCATGGTAAGCAAAAGTCCAGTAAGTTTAAGAGCAAAAAG
>CETF01000890.1_pt1 | contig 23866 bp, 18 predicted proteins | sample 326991 | NCBI WGS metagenome assembly CETF01 (sample SAMEA2622331, study PRJEB7988) | marine metagenome | biome: marine biome (ENVO:00000447); feature: surface water layer (ENVO:00002042); material: "saline water (ENVO:00002010), including plankton (ENVO:xxxxxxxx)" | depth 5 m | reverse complement strand
TGATTTAATTATTATCGACTCGGTAGCAGCACTTACTCCAAAGGCAGAAATTGAAGGAGAAATGGGAGATTCTAAAATGGGATTACAGGCTCGTTTGATGTCTCAAGCCTTAAGAAAGTTAACTTCTACTATTAGCCGAACAGGAGCAACTTGTATTTTTATCAACCAATTGCGTGAAAAGATTGGTGTGATGTTTGGTAATCCGGAGACAACAACCGGTGGTAATGCATTGAAGTTTTACTCATCTGTACGTTTAGATATTCGAAGAAGCTCACAAATTAAACAAGGGGAAGAAGTAATTGGAAACCGTGTTAAAGTAAAAGTGGTGAAAAATAAAGTGGCTCCTCCTTTCCGTAAAGCTGAGTTTGACATTATGTATGGAAATGGAATTTCTCGTTCCGGAGAAGTAATTGATATGGGCGTTGAGCTAAATGTTATTAAAAAGAGCGGTAGCTGGTTTAGTTATGGTGAAACCAAATTAGGTCAAGGTAGAGACGCTGTAAAGCAACTTATTGAAGACAATCCTGAATTAATGGAAGAGTTGGAAGGCAAAATCAGAGAAGCACTTCAAGCTTAATCCATCCAAATTCAATAATTTTATCCTGCATTTTTAATGAAAGAGTGCAGGATTTTTTATTTTAAAGATGATGAAGAAAATAAGTATAATTGGAATTTTAATTACTGTAATATGGGGGTGTAACTCAGCGCCTCAAAAAGAAGAAAAGGTTCAAACTGAAAGTCAAACAGAGTCGAAGTCTCTTGTAGAAAAGCAAGAACTAAGTCCTCAGGCCGATTCAGTTTTTGATGAAATCAATCAGAGAATTAGAAAAGATATTAATAATCCTGATTTATACTTGGAACGTTCACGTTTGTACGAATTAGTGGGTGATGAGAAAGCAGCTGTAGAAGATATTAATCGCGCTTTGAAGATCGACTCAACTTATTTAAACACCATGATTGCTCAAGCAGATTTTTTAATCAAGCGAGGGGAGTTGAGAACAAGTTTAGCAATTTTAGAGAATGCAAAAAGTATTCATCCGGAGCAATCAATTATTTACACCAAGATTGCAGAATTGTATTTAGTTGCTCGCAATTTTCAAGAGTCATTAAAAAATGCAGATTTAGCTGTAAAGTATGATCAATTTAATGCAAAAGCTTATTATTTAAAAGGCTTTAATTTTGCTGAGTTGGGCGATACCGCAAAAGCAATTAGCAGTTTTCAAACAGCAGTAGAGCAAAATCCTGAAGACTTTGAATCCTATATGCAATTGGGTTTGATTCATGCTGCCAAAGATGACCCATTAGCATTAGATTATTTAAAAAATGCTTTAGAGGTGCGACCTGAAAGTCAGGAGGCAAAATACGCTATAGGTATGTATCAGCAAGAGCATGAGATGTATAATGAAGCGATGAAAACTTATACGGATGCCATTAAAATGCATCCAAACTTTAGAGAGGCTCATTACAATTTGGGCTATGTGTTAATGTATTACTTGCAGCTATACCGTGATGCAACTTATCATTTTACAGATGCCATTGAAGTAGACCCCAGATATTACCAAGCTTATTACAATCGCGGTTATTGTTTTGAGTTGATGGGAGATGTAAACAATGCAGCAAAAGATTATCGTAAAGCGCTGGAGATTCAGCCTGATTACGATTTAGCGGCCAAAGGTTTGAGCCGTGTTACAGAATAAAATATGAACTATTTATCGGTTGAGAATTTGGGGAAAAGGTACGGTGAGCGTGTCCTTTTCAGTGAAGTTAGTTTTGGCTTAGAGCAAGGTCAGAAAATGGCATTGGTAGCCAAGAATGGTGAGGGGAAAACAACCTTATTAGAACTGCTCAATGGTGATATAAAGCCTGATGAAGGTGATGTTACCTGGCGTAATGGCATTTCTATTGCTTACTTAAGACAAGATCAGAAATTTGATGAAAGTCTGACTTTAAAACAGCTTTTGTATCAAAACAGCAATGAAATGACGGCGGCTATTCAGGCTTATCAAGATGCCTTAAAGAATACTGATGATCAAGATGCTATGCAATCTGCTTTAAATAGAATGGACGCAACCAAAGCTTGGGATTTTGAAGCTAAAGTAGAAAAGCTGTTGAGCATATTTGAAATGAACCAGATTGATTTTGATCAAAATGTTGGGACATTATCAGGTGGGCAGAACAAGCGAATTGCTTTGGTTAAGCTTATCATCGATGAGCCGGATGTTTTGATTTTAGATGAGCCTACAAACCATTTAGATATTCCCATGATTGAGTGGTTAGAAGACTATTTGTCGCAGGAAAATATGACGCTCTTTATGGTGACGCACGATAGGTATTTTTTAAATAATACTTGCAATCAAATTCTGGAGTTGGATGCCGGAAGTGCTTTTAAATACAGCGGCACGTATGAATATTATTTAGAAAAAAAGGCAGAACGAGAAGATGCGAAACTTTCAGAAGTTGAAAAGGCGAAAAATCTTTATCGAAAAGAAGTAGAGTGGATGCGACGTATGCCTAAGGCTAGGGGCACTAAGGCGAAATCAAGAATAGATCAATTTTACGATACAGAGAAGAAAGCAAAGCAAAAGACAAAGAAAGAGGAGGTTCAACTTTCAGTAAAATCAGAACGCTTAGGTGGAAAGATTTTAGAATTGCACCACTTGCGCAAGAGTTATGGTGATTTAAAAATAGTAGATGATTTTTCGTATACTTTTAAGAAAAACGAAAAGATTGGTATTGCCGGAAAGAATGGTGTAGGTAAAACTACTTTTCTCAACTTACTTCTTGGCAAAGAACAGTCGGATGGGGGTAAAGTTGTTCATGGAGAAACAGTTAAGTTTGGTTATTATACCCAAAAGGGGATTCAACTAAAAGACGATAAGCGGATTATTGAGGTAGTAAAGGAAATAGCCGAAGTAATCCCCTTGGAAAAAGGGCGTAAATTGACGGCTTCACAAATGCTTGAACGCTTTTTGTTTCCTCCAAAACAGCAGTATAATTACGTTTCTAAATTAAGTGGAGGTGAACGTAAGCGTTTGTATCTATTAACTGTTTTAATGAGCAATCCAAACTTTCTGATTTTAGATGAGCCGACCAATGATTTAGACATAAAAACCATTAGCATTTTAGAACAGTTTTTACTCGATTTTCAGGGTTGCTTGCTCATAGTATCTCACGACAGAGCTTTTATGGATCATTTGGCGGATCACATTTTTCACTTTGAAGGTGAAGGGAAGATAAAAGACTTTCCCGGAACCTATAGTCAGTTGATCGAAAAGAATAAAAAAGATCAATTACAGCAAACAAAAGCTCCTAAAGTTGAAGTGAAAAATTTGCCGGAAAGAAAAGAGGAAAAACCTAAGAAACTTGGATATTCTGAACGCAGAGAATTTAATAAACTGGAAAAGGAAATTGAAAAACTGGAGGCTGAAAAAGAAACTTTAACAGCCCAACTTTCCTCCTCAGAGTTGAGTTCAGAGGAATTGATGGAGAAATCTAATGAGTTGGGAAAGCTCATTGAGGTAATTGATGATAAAACAAGTCGTTGGATGGAGTTGGCGGAACTTGCTTAGTGCTATGTAATTACTAATTAATAATGACTAATGATTAATGAGAAATTTCAAATGAGGCATGTTGCGTTGAAATTTTGCTTTTAAAACGAAATTCGTCATAACAAACCTTCAAACACTTTGTGTCCTCAGTGCCTTTGTGGTTAGAGAGTATTCTGTAATAGGATATAGAGAAGTTAAAATTTTTCGTCCTTCATCTTTCATCCTTCATCCGTTCTTGCTTCTTGTCTCTTTTTTCTTGTGTCTAAAAAAAACTTAAGGCACTTTTTAACTTTAGGCAATCTGAATGTCCGGGATGATACTAAAACTATTTGAATTTTGTTTAGAAGGATGGCCATTTTCATAATTTAAGTTTGGAACGAACTAAATGGGGCTAATGATTGAAGAAGCTCCAAAGTGTACCTATGGAGATCACTGAAATCATCGCCATTTAGGAGCGTAAGACTTAAATTAGGAAACAGGCCTAGAATTCCTGCCCGCCGAAGCACAGGCTCGTGAGAGGCAGGCGGGTTTTGTTTACTTTTTTCATCAATGGAAAAAAGTAAAGACAAGGTGCTTAAAACAAAATAGTTTAATTATTTACTATTCAACTTAGGTGAATAAACGGATACTCATTGTAGGCAATCAAAGCTAGTTAGCTTAACTAAACTCTAAATCATATTTGCCAAAAAGCGCTTTAGTTGTTTCTAGTTCATTTTCTTTGCAAACAATTCGGATTCTTGCGGTTTTACTATTGTGTTCCTGTTCAGCTTTTAAATTGTTTCTATCAATCACGGAAAGTATTTCGCCAAGCATTTCATAGCCAACTTCAAAATCAAAGCTAAAAGTAGGTTCAACTGTAATGATTTTATTGTTTTCAAAAGCATCTGCTGTAGCTGTTTTGTAGGCGTGAATAAGTCCGCCGATGCCCAATTTGGTGCCTCCAAAATAGCGAACTACTGCCACAAAAACATTCGTTAAGCCGTAGGAGCGAATTTGCCCCAAAATTGGAGCGCCGGCAGAGTTAGCAGGCTCACCATCATCGTTAGCTAAATAGTATTCCTCATCGCCTTGGCCAATTAATAAAGCAGTACATATATGTCGAGCTTTGGGATGCAATTCAGCAACTTCAGCTAGCTTTTCTCTGCTTTCTTCTACACTATTGATTGGAAAAGCATAGGCAATAAACTTGCTGCCTTTTTCTTTATAAAGGCCTTCTGATTTATTAGCTATGGTTTGAAATGTGTTCATCAAGCAAGAGAAATGAATAAGATTGCGATTAAGGAAACGAAAACGCCAATTTTATTGACTCTGCTGAGCTTTTCACGAAAAAGTAGTATAGAGCTTAAAGTGGTAAGTAAAACAATTCCCATATTGTTAATGGGGAATACTACTGAACTTTCCCAGTTTTCTAAACTCAAAGCTTGAATTAGGAAGTAAATAGATCCATAGTTAATTACGCCTAAAATGAACCCACCGATTAGATTTTTTGTTTGTAAAAAAGTACTTCTTTTTTTAATTAAAACATAGATGAAGCCTACACTAAAAGCGGTGAGGAAAATAGTTGAGGTAAAAACCTTATCATCGGCACCGTTGGCTCGTAAATGGTAGTTTTGTGTATACTTGATAAAGGTATCTAAAAAACCGGAGCCTAGAAAAAGCGCTAGTGGTAATAAATAAAGACTCTTATCTTTTGCTTGCTTTACTTTTTTAGGCTTTACAGTAGAAAGGTAAATTCCCGCTAAGGCAAAAATGACTCCACCAATTTTTAAAAAATTTAGCGCATCACCATAATGAATTACAGCAAAAATAACGGGAATCACCAAAGCCATTTTTGAAGCAATGGAAGAAACCGAGGCGCCCAACTTTTGGGTTGTAAGCGCCATTACATTAAATATGAGAATAAATAAGGTTCCTAAAATTAAACCGTTTATTAACCAAGGAGCTTCAATAATTTCAGTGGTAGAAATGGATTTTCCATTGATGATAAAACCCAAAACTCCTGCGGTAAGATAATTGACGACAATAGCTGAGTGGTTGTCGATTTTGTAGCGACTATACGTACGGAAAACGATAAAAATAAGGGTGGAACACAATATGCTTAACAGTAAGTAAATCATCCTTGTGTGTAAGTTTTTAAATCGTCGCCGCTAATGTTTTCACTGTAGATTAGTTTCGCTTCAAAGTCGGGACTTGGAATCCCTTTTTTGAAACACTTTTCACCTTTAAATTGTCGTATCTCATCCCATAGCCCTTGATCTATAAAAGCCTGCAATGTTTGTCTTCCACCTTCGACAATTAAAGATTGGATTTGATGTTGGTGCAAGTGATTTAACAGTTCAGGAAGTAGTTTTTCAGATGAGCTAAAGTCCAATTTTATGAAGCGAAGGTGTTCACTTTGTTCATCTTTTATTGAATTAAAGACAATAGTGGGAGCTTTTTTATTAAAAATAGCAAAGCTATGGGGGACGTCTAAGTTTTCATCGATGAGAATGCGAAGGGGGTTTTTACCGAATACTTCTCTGCAATCTAATTGCGGATGATCAGCCAATGCTGTATTACTGCCCACTAAGATCCCATCTTCTTCGGCTCTCCATAAATGTACTAACTGCTTAGATTCAGTAGAGGTAATCCAGCTCTCCTCCTTCTTGGGGTCACTTTGCAATCTTCCTATAAAACCGTCGGCAGTTTCAGCCCATTTTAAGATAATATATGGCCGTTTTTTTTGATGGAAAGTAAAAAATCGCTTATTGAGTTCAAGAGCTTCTTTTTCTAAAAGACCAATTTTTACATTTACTCCTGCTTCTCTTAGTTTTTCAATTCCACTTCCGTTCACTTTTTCAAAAGGGTCTTTAGAAGCAATGTATACTTCCGGAATTTTGTGTTTTAAAATCAAATCCACGCAAGGTGGCGTTTTCCCATGGTGAGAACAAGGCTCAAGTGTAACGTAAAGAGTAGATTCCGCTAGTAAACTTTTGTTTTTTACTGAAGCAACGGCATTGGGTTCAGCATGTGCATCTCCAAATTGTCGATGATATCCTTCTCCAATAATTTTATTTTTGTGAACAATTACAGCACCTACTCTAGGATTTGGAGAGGTCGTAAAACGTCCTTTTTGAGCTAAAAACAATGCTCGCTGCATGTATTTTTCATGGGAAAAACTCATGCTGTCAAAAGTAGAATAAAATCCTAAATTGGCAGACTGAAATGACTCTAAGAATTCAATGAAACTAAAACAATACGTCCAAAATTTAAAAAGTGAATTGCTTCAAGTTTTTGACGAGAGAGAAGCCGAGAACCATTTGAGTATTTTACTTCAGCACTTTTTTAAATTAAGCCGTGTCGATCGTGTGCTTAAAGCAGAAAGTGAAGTTGATGCTTTAAAAGTAAGTGAAGTAGAAAAGGCGGTGGAGCAGCTGCGAGAGCAAAAACCAATAGACTATGTATTAAAAGAAACTATTTTTTGGGGTTTCCCTTTTTATGTAGATGAAAATGTTTTGATTCCCAGAGCAGAGACTGAAGAATTAGTGATGTTGGTTTTAGAAAATGAGAAAGAATTAGATATTTCAATTTTAGATATTGGAACCGGCAGTGGTTGCATTCCTGTAGCATTGGGCATGGAGCGAGATTATAGACAAATTGATGCTTGCGATGTCTCCCTAGAAGCAATAGAGGTGGCGAAAAAAAACGCTAAGAAACATAAGGTGAAAGTCAATTTTTATGAGTTGGATATCTTAAAGTCGCTTCCTCAAGAACCTTTTGATGTGGTGGTTAGTAATCCGCCTTATGTTTTGGAAGAAGAAATTGAATCTTTGCAAAAGAGGGTGAAAGAATACGAGCCAATAATAGCACTAACACCATTTGGCGACCCGCTAACTTTTTATAAGCGCATGCTAGATGAGGTTGAACATTTACTTAAAAAAGGAGGTCGCTTTTATTGGGAAATTCACGAAGATCTTGGTCTGGAGGTGGTTGAACTATTCAAAAATAAACCCTTCGACCAGATTGAGTTGATTGAAGATATATACGGCAGAAACCGCATGGTAAAAGCAAGGTGGTTGGGGTGATCATTATAAGTTTACTTGTTTAGTGCTTTAGTTTGTTGTGATAATCTCTGATAAGTTGGTAGTGTATGCCTTAGATAACTTTAGTTGATTCATTTTCCATTGGCGTTTTGGGTCTTGTGAAGCTAGTTTTATTTTTTGAGGGCCGTAGTGTTTATTTAGTTCATCAATAACGCTCATTAAAGGAAGGTGTCTGTTGTCTCTATTGTCAAAAAGTTTTTGCTGTAAATTGACTTCCGGGCAAAAGCGATGAACAATTACTCCGGCTTTTTTGTAGTCATATCCTTTTCGGTAAATTCGATTAAGAGCTAAAATGGCAAACTTAGCCAGTTCGATACTCGAATTAGTTGCAAAAGGCAAATCGATGGAGATTTGGTTGTTGTATTGTAATGTGCTTTTGTGGCGGTTGCTTCGTATGAAAACACTTAAACTATTACAGCAGCTTTTTTGTTTTCGTAATCTTTCAGAGCAAGTAACGGCAAAAGTTACAATACGTTCCTTTATGTCTTCATAAGACTTGTAGTCTCTCTCAAATGAGCGAGTAACGGCAATGTTCTTTTTTAACTGTGGACTATCCAATTGTAAGCTTACTTTTCCTTGTAAATCGCGTTGAAGTCGATAGCCTACAATACTTAAGTTTTGCTGTACCCAGCGACTATTTAATTCGCAAAAATCATAAGCAGTATTGACTCCAATAGCTTTTAATCGCAAACTTAACCTTCTGCCAATTCCCCAAATGTCTTCGACCTTTAACCATTTAAGCGCTTTTGTCCTTTTTTCATCTGTGTCAATAATATAAACACTTTGTGTTTCGTTCGGAAACTTCTTAGCAATGCGGTTAGCCACCTTTGCCAGTGCTTTAGTAGGGGCAATTCCAATACTAATTGGGATTTCTGTTGCTTTTAAAACGCTCTTACGCATTTTAGTAGAATAGCTTTTTAATTCTATGTTCTTTAAAGATTTGAGGTCTAAAAAAGCTTCGTCTATGCTGTATATTTCAATTTCCGGACAATAGTTCGCTAATATTTTCATTACGCGGTCTGACAAGTCGCCATATAGTGGAAAGTTGGCGGAAAAGACATATACACCTTTTTCTTTAAATAACGTTTTGTACTGAAAGGCAGGGGCACCCATTGGAATGCCCACAGCTTTTGCTTCATTGCTACGTGCAATTACACAACCATCATTGTTGGATAGTACTACAATTGGTTTCCCATGTAATTGAGGTTGAAATAATCGTTCGCAAGAAGCGTAAAAATTATTGCAATCAACTAGTGCAAACATGGCTTAAAGAGTTTTTTTTATAACATAGGTGACCACTCCCCAAATTCTAAAATCACTTTCCTCTTCAACTTTAATGGGCTTGTATAAGTTGTTTTCCGGAATTAGCCATACTTCGTCATGTGTAATTTTTAATCTTTTTAAAGTGAACTCTCCATTTAAGAAACACACCGCTACATGACCATTTTGAGCTTCTATGCTTTTATCTACTACTAAAAGATCTCCATCAGCAATACCGGCATCTTTCATAGAGTCGCCATCTACTTTTGCATAATAAGTAGCCTCCGGGTTTTTAATAATAATGTCATTTAAATCAATTCTGCTTTTTTCGTAATCCAAAGCAGGAGAGGGGAATCCTGCGCTTATTTTGGCTGTAGTGCTTTCGATTAAGTTGTGTTTTGTAGTCATAGAGAATGAATTTATGACGAATTAATTGTCATTTAATTGCCATTAATTTAGTCAAAATATTAACTTTTTAAAAGCATCAAATGAAAAATAAAATTTAATTTTTATTCAAATGAAATGCTAACAGAAACTTAGTAGAGCAATATTTTTTGGCAAGTGGTTTACTTATCTTTGTCAAAAAATAAATCGCTGAAGAAAGTGTTAATGCGATGTATTCAGAATGTAGATGAAAGTAAACTTACTCTTCCTTTTTTTAACTTTTTTTGCCATATCACCTGCTTTTGCTCAAGAAGCTGAAGAAGATAATGACTCACTCGTTATTAAAACTGCAAAAAATACTTATCGATTAAATTTTCAGTCTGCTGACCTAAATCAAGTTGACGGCTTTCAGCAATATCGAATTTGGGGTGCGCATCACATGCCGTTTGCACGTTCGGGAAACTTGGGCTTGGCAGCACACCGTTTAAGTGTTGAGGCACAGGATTGGAGTGTTAACCACAACCTTGGAGCTTATCAAACTTATGTGCTCAATGAAGATTCAATGAAATTTTATCAAGTATCTCAACCGGTTACTCAGTTGATTTATGTAAATGGGGCAGAGGAAGAGCAACGCTTTGTTGCTTTCCACACTCAAAACCTTGGAGAAGGCTTGAACATTAGCTTTCAATACGACCGGATGACTTCAACGGGTTTCTTTTTGCGACAACTTACCAATCATACACGTTTTTATGTGAATTACAACTTACATAGTAGAAACAAGCGATTTCACTCAAAAGGTTATTATGCAATTAGTAACTTAAAGTCTCAGGAAAATGGAGGTGTGTTCTTGAGCGATGAAGAAAGCGAGGAAGATAATACGGTGTTGTTAGACATTAATTTGTTTGATGCTCAAAATCGAAGTAGAAGCCAAGTGTTGGGTTTAAACAATCAATACGATTTAATTCGGATTGACAGCAATAATACTTTGTTCAATATCTATCACAAATTCAATTATGTTCGCTCGTATAGAAACTACAATCACGATTTGACAAATTCAAATCAAGATTTTTACCGGAAGAGCTTTTTTGACCCAACTTTAGCAGCGGACTCTGCATTTGTCGATGAATTGAGTAATGAGGTCGGCGTTCAATTGTTTAATCATCGTTTATTGGGTGGGTTAAGACAAAGCAGTTTTAACTATTTTCAAAACTACCTAATCGATCAAAATTTAAATAGCAGCTTTTTTCTAGCACAATATAATGATACGCTTCTAGGTCAGCATATTTACGGATACTTCGAAAAAGGACTAAGCGGTTTCCACAGAGACGAGTTTGAACTTCAAGCAAAAGTGAACTTTCAGCAAGTAAAAACGTTTAAGTTTTCTGCTGAAGCATCAATTACTCAAAAGCAGCCTGATTACTTTTTGGAGCAATACAGAAGCAATCAAAACTATTTTAATCAATCCTTGAAAACAGCAAATGCTCAGGTTTTGAGATTTCGAATGCAAGAAGAGTTTAGCGGTATTGATTTATCGGTCTCAGTTAAAAACTTGAGCAACTTTGTTTATTTTGATAGTCTAAGTCAAGTGCAGCAAAGTGAGTCAGCTATTTCCTTGGTTGAAATTCAATTGAAGAAGCACTTTGTGTTTTTTAGAAATATGAACCTTTTGAACAAGATTGTCTTTCAGCAGTTTTCAGATAAAGAAATCACTCCTCTGCCTGAACTTTACTCTTATCATTCTTTGTATTATGGGAATGAGCTTTTTAACAAAAAGCTCAACTTGCAATTTGGTTTTGATTTATATTATTTGGGAGAGTACGAAGGCTATGCTTTTTCACCTTCATTAGCTCAAATGCACTTAAGAGGAAAAGGGACAGAAGTGTTGGGAAACATTACCCAATTAGACTTCTTTTTAAGTATGGGAATTAACCAAAACGCAAGAGCTTTTGTGAAATTTGAAAACTTGCTGTATGATAATTTTGATGCTCAAACTTATCGTATTCAAGATTATCCCATCCCCGGAAGAGCCCTTAAGTTTGGATTAAGCTGGACAATGTTAAATTAAGTCTTCTGCTTCTTTTTCTTTGCTGCCGGGAATAGCACATTGTTTAAAATAAGTCGATACCCCGGACTATTGGGATGTAGGTTTAAATCAGTAGGAGGGTCGCCCACAAAGTGCTGATAGTCTTCCGGATCGTGTCCTCCATAAAAAGTCCAAGTGCCTTTACCAAACTGTCCATGAATGTATCTTGCGGAGTTCAACGATTTATTCTCTCCCATAATTAAAACATCCTTTTTTATAAATCGCTTGTCGTAAGCTGTAGTTTGACCCATAAACCCATCTACAATTTGGGTGTGGTTTTGGCAAAGCATGGTGGGAACCGGATCCCATTTAGCTGAAAATTCAAATAGGGTAAACTTATCTCTGTTTTCGGGAGTTTTAACATGGTAAGGAGTTGCGTCAATATTTGAAAACTCGTATTCCAGAGGATTTGTCTTTAATGTAAAGTCTTTAAAAGCAAAAGTGTTGTCGTAGTTTAACTTATTGTTGTAGTCGGGCGTTGTGCCGTCACCATCAAACATTTGCTCACAAATATCAATGTCAGCAGCTGCTAGAGAAATGTCGTATGAGTCTGTTCCAGAACACATGGCAAATAAAAATCCTCCACCAATAGTGAACTCTTTTATTCGTTGAGCAACAGCTAACTTTAGTTGAGAAACTTTTGCAAAACCCAATTCTTCTGCCATTGCTTCATTGCTTCTTACTTCTTCTTTGTACCAAGCATGATTTCTGTAGCTTCCATAAAATCTACCATACTGACCGGTAAAATCTTCGTGGTGTAAATGCAGCCAGTCGTATTGTGGAAGTTCGCCTTGAATCACTTCCTTATCGTAAACTACAGTATATGGAATTTCTGCATAAGTGAGTACTAGGGTTACCGCATCATCCCATGGCAGTTTCCCCTTTGGAGAGTAAACTGCCATCTTTGGAGGCTTTTGTAGTTTAACCACATCTTTATTTGCTTCCGGATTGGCAATTTCTGTAAGAATTGCTGTGCTTTTTGCATCAGGAATTACTTCATAAGATACCCCGCGAATATTTAACTCATCAACTATGGCTTGGGCGTGTTTCATCATAAAACTTCCACCCCTGTAATTGAGCAACCAATCTACTTCCACATCTCTTTCTAAAACCCAGTAAGCCACTCCATAAGCTTTTAAGTGATTCTTTTGTGACTCATCCATTGGAATAAGTACATAAGAAGCCCAAAGAGGGATAGTTAGCAAAAAAATGCTTAGTAGGGAAATGACTTTTTTGAAGTTCATCTTTCAAAGAATTTGATGAAGCATAAAGTTAATCAATTGTTATGGAAATCAAAAAGGAACGTCATCCTCATCTTCTGCATCATCCATTCTAGAAGAGCGGGTAATTGTGTTTCCGGCGTCAAATTCGTCAGAAACCGGAAGCTCGCCAAAACTGTCTTCACCAAAATTATGGCGTTCCATATCGCTAAACTTAGCCAATTCGGCAGTAAACTTAAGCGGAACATCACCTACAGCACCGTTTCTGTGCTTAGCAATAATAATGTTGGCTAAGCCCAAAGTAGAATTTCCTTCTTCATCTTCAGTGATTCCGTAGTATTCAGGACGGTTAATGAACATTACCATGTCGGCATCCTGCTCAATCGAACCTGACTCCCTTAAATCTGATAATTGAGGACGACGGTCACCACCTCTTGATTCTACCGCACGACTTAATTGAGATAGAGCAATTACGGGAATGTTTAATTCTTTAGCAATACTTTTTAATGAACGAGAAATAGTAGAAATTTCCTGCTCTCTGTTGCCGCCTTTGCTGCCATCACTTCCAGCGGTCATTAATTGCAGATAATCGACTACTAAAAGCTGAATATCGTGTTGTGATTTTAACCTTCTCGCTTTAGCGCGCAGTTCAAAAACTGAAATACCTGGGGTGTCATCAATAAATATTGGAGCTTCAGATAAGCCTCCAATTTTAGCGTGAATCTGTTCAATTTCGTAATCTTTTAAGTTGCCGTTTTTAAGTTTTCCGGCAGAAAGTTCAGATTCTGATGAAATCAAACGAGTGACTAATTGTAGCGAGGACATCTCCAAAGAGAAGACCGCCACACCTTTTTGAAACTCTACAGCTGCATTTCGTGCTAAGGTTAATGCAAAAGCTGTTTTACCCATAGCAGGACGAGCAGCTAAAATAACTAAGTCTGAAGGTTGCCAGCCACTGGTCATTCGATCTAGGTCTGTAAAACCGGAGGGCACCCCAATTACGTTGCTGTCTTGATCTCTAGCAGTTTCAATTTGCTTAATTGCTCCACGAATCAACTCCGACATAGAGTCGAAGGTTTTTCGAATATTTCCTTCGGTTACGCTAAATAAGCTGCTTTCAGCGCGGTCCAATAATGTGAATACATCTGTAGTATCGTCGTAAGCGTCAGTGATTATCTCTGTAGAAATTCGAATTAATTCTCTTTGAATATATTTCTGTGCAATAATTCTCGCATGAAATTCAATGTTCGCAGCAGAGGCAACACGGTTGGTTAATTGAGTAATGTAATAAGGCCCACCTACAATTTCCAGTTCGCCTTTTTTCTTTAAAGCATTGGTGATTGTTAATATGTCTATCGGTTCTGAATCGTTGAAAAGCTCTTTGATGACTTCAAAGATTTTTTGATGACTTTCTTTGTAAAAACTTCTGGGTTGTAAAATGTCGATTGCCGTGTTTACAGCTTCCTTCTCCAACATCATTGCGCCGAGTACTGCTTCCTCTAAATCCAATGCTTGAGGTTGAAGTTTACCGTGTTCTAAACTAGCGATTTGTACTGCGTTGTTTGTTTTCCTTTTTCTAAGTCGATCGGTTTTTTCTGGACTGCTATTCATAGCCCCAAATGTAGCATTTTTGATTTCGAAGAAGATGTTTATAAGATAACTTATTTTTGAAAATTTTTAAGCTACATCTAATAAAGAGAATACTTCATTAGCCGGGTTTATGAACAATTGACTAACATTTAATCAACAATTAATAAACAAGTTGTAAACGAGATATGAGCAGTTATTTTTAACATTAATTTTTAATTCTGCTTACTTTTATAAAATGAAATATTTTTACTACTTCTTTATTGTAGTTTTTACTTTATCTGCTTGTAGAGGAGATCAAGATGAAGATCCACCTCAAATTTCATTTATTTCACCAACTGAAAATACTTCTGCTGAAGTTGGAGAGAGCTATACGGTGAAAGCTAAAATTCAGGATAATGAAATAGTAAAGTCAGTGCGATTGTCCTTGATTAATTCTGCCACAAAGGTACCGGTTCTTAGTGCCAAAGCTTTTCATCCCAATACTGCAAGTTATGACTTAAATTACGAATTTGAGTTAAGCAACCCTCAATTGGAAAAAGGAAGTTATTATTTTGAGCTTTATGCCGATGATGGAGATAATGAGATGTCGGCTTTTCGTACGGTTAAAGTAAATCAAGCTCCAAGAGTTTTAAAAGGACTTTTATTGCTTACTAAAAGTAATAGTTTAGGGACAAATCTGAGTGTTTTAGAGCTAAATCAATCCAGCCCTACAGCTATAGCAAATCTGAATATTGAACTTAAAAAAGCTGTATTAAATAATTTGTATCAGCAACTTTGGTTAGTTCCAAAAGGAAAAAATGATGTTCAATTATTTGACTTAAATAAAGAGCTGACTATTTCAACAATTCCATCACCTAACTCTCCTAAGAATGATGCTTTTTCTTATGCCCAGCTTGACGAGAACTTGCTTTACCTTTCTGATTACAATGGACTAATAAACGCCTACAGTACGAATGTGTCAGATCGATTTACCTATAGTTCTTCAAATCAAACTTATGTTGAAACCTTTGATGTATTTAATGAACGAATCTTTATCGCTGAGCAAGGTAATGGAATAGGTGGTACATTATTAAGAATGATTTGGAAGATTAGTGGTGGGGTAATTTCTTCCGCCAATATTAATAAAGATGTTAAAGCAATTTGTGCAAGAACAGAGAATGTCGCCTTTCTTTTTTCTAATCAATCAGGAAGTACAAAAATTGAAGACTATTTTTTTTCAAACGGTAGCGCTGTTCAGTTAGCTACAATTACTAACGATTTGATTAAAGAGGTTATTCGAATTTCTTCAAATTTTTATTTACTTGTCGGAAATAGCGGAGTTTATTACTTTGATTACCGATGGAAAAGAGTTACGACAATAAAAAATGCAAAGATCAACTCTGTGACTCTAGACAAAAGTAGAGGAGAATTTCTTGTTGCTTACAACAATAAGGTGGACATATATTCAGCCAAAACGTTTCAGCTAATTAACAGTTACACCATTGGTAATGAAGAAGTCCTATTCGCTGCCTTTTGGTTTAATCGCTAAGAATTACTTTGACTTTTTATCATCAACTACTCCCATGTTAGAGAACTTTCTAATTCTAGCTTGAACTCTCTTGTCTGCTTCAGTACTCATTAGCTTAGATAAATTCTTGGCAATTTCCTTTTTAACATTGTCGAAAGCTTCTTCAGGATTTGCATGAGCACCACCAATTGGTTCTTTGATGATGCCGTCAATTAGCTTGTTTTCAAGCATGTCTTCAGCAGTAAGCTTTAAAGCGCTTGCAGCTTGTTCTTTGTATTCCCAACTTCTCCATAATATTGAAGAACAGCTTTCCGGAGAAATAACAGAGTACCAAGTATTTTCCAACATAAGAACTTTGTCTCCAATTCCAATTCCTAAAGCTCCTCCGGAAGCACCCTCACCGATAATAATACAGATAATCGGCACTTTAAGGGTTGTCATCTCCATTAGGTTTTTAGCAATTGCCTCACCTTGACCTCTTTCCTCGGCTTCTAGGCCGGGAAAAGCACCTGGAGTGTCAATAAAAGTAACAACCGGAATGTTGAATTTTTCTGCTAACTTCATTAATCGAAGTGCCTTGCGATAGCCTTCAGGGTTTGCCATTCCAAAGTTGCGGTATTGACGCATTTTGGTGTTCACTCCCTTTTGTTGTCCAATAAACATTACTGTTTGTCCGTCAACTGTACCAAGACCACCTACCATCGCTTTGTCGTCTTTTACATTACGATCGCCATGTAGCTCTATAAAATCGCCGTTGGTAATAGCTTTTATGTAGCTTAATGTATACGGTCTGTCCGGGTGACGACTAACTTGTACGCGTTGCCATGGAGTCAGTTTAGAATAAATGGCTTTTTGCGTGTCTTTTAACTTTTTTTCGAGTGCTTTTGTCGTTTTAGAAACGTCCACTTGACTCTTTTCTTCAAGCGACTTAGCTTGTTCAATTTGTTCTATAATTTCTTTAATCGGTTCTTCGAAATCTAGATAATTCGCCATAAGGTTGAATTTATTGGAGGGTCAAAAGTACAAAAATCAAAGCGACGAACAATTTAAAATTTTTTCAATGAGAATTGAATTATCTTTGCTGCATGCAAGTAAAGGCGAATGCTAAAATTAATCTGGGTCTCAATATTTTAAAGAAAAGAGCCGATGGTTTTCACGATATTGAGAGCATATTCCTACCTATAAGTTGGTACGATTATATTGAAATTACTCCCGCCGAAAAAGTGAATTTTAGCAGCGAGGGAATTAAAATACCCTCTTCAGCAGATGGAAATCTTTGTTTGCAAGCCTACCAATTGCTAAAAAGCGAATTTGATCTTCCACCTTTACATATTCATTTAAATAAGCAAATACCAATTGGAGCCGGTTTAGGTGGCGGATCCGCCGATGCTGCTTTCGTTTTAAAAGCCATTAATGAAAAGTTTAATTTGCAATTAAGCACTCCTCAATTGGAGCGTTATGCTGCCGAATTGGGCAGCGACTGTGTATTTTTTATTAAGAACAAAAGTGCAGTTGTAAAGGGTAGAGGAGAAGTGATTGAACCAAATGAAAAGTATAATCCTCTAGATGGGTATCATGTTTTAATGGTTAAACCGGATTTATTTGTAAGTACTAAAGTGGCTTATCAGAATGTTCATCCGCAATTACCAAAGAAGCCGATCGCTGAAATTATTCAGCAACCGATTAATAGTTGGAAATATGAGCTTGTAAACGACTTTGAATCTGCATTGTTTCCCATATTTCCTGAATTAGCAGAAGTTAAGAAACGCCTCTATGATGCCGGAGCCATTTACGCTTCAATGAGTGGCAGCGGTTCTTGCTTTTTTGGAGTTTTTGAAAGTAAGGAAGTTGAAATGGAGTTGTTTAAAAAGTATTTGTGGAAATGGGTGGAAGTTTTGTAAGAATAACTGTTATTGTAAAAGGCTTACAAACTGAATAATATTTTCACCAATCCATTTAATAGAAAACAAATAATAAGTATCTTGTCTTTTTCTAAAAATAAACGATGAGTACACTTCCTAAAATAGACGAAGAAAATTTACGAACGGTTTTTCTATCTCCTTTTATTGCCAAATTGGCGTCAGAAGTTATTCAGCAACAGGAGCTTTTAAGGGCAACGCACGATATATATAAAACCTATCATCAAAGAATACATCGAGTAGATAGCAATAATGTTGTCTCTAAATACATTAATGAAACAGAGTGGTTAAAGTCTACACTTTACGATTTGCTCGATGAAGAATTTCCAGAAAAGAAAGCCATTACATTTGAAGAAGAGTTCGATGCCTTCTGCGAAAGTGCAGACGACTTTATTGCTAAACTGCCTAAGGATATTGTACTCATCCAAAAGGAAGAACGATTTGTACCACAAGCCGGAGATCGATTTGGTTTGCGTTTAAACAAACGTTTAAAAAACGCAGCTTTTAATACACTAAAAACTCCTCAAAAAATTGCCAATTGGTTCCGAAAGGAAAAAAAGCCCATTCAAAGGTGGACACACAGAGTTCCGTTGCGATTGATGATGCGCCATTTTTTTGTCAACCGCTTTGTGCAAGCCGGACTGCCATATTTTAGAGAGTTGCAAGCACTAAAATGCTCTGCACTGAATTTAAAGTGGAGTATTGTTCGTGAAATTAATGTGGAAGTTAGTCAAATGCTCGACAAAAACGGCGAGGGAGTTGATGAGCTCTTGAAACATATTGATTCCATAGCTGAGCGTAAAAATATAGCAGAAAAAATTGAAACACTCGACGAAAAGCTCACTCAATGGCAACAATCGTTGCAAGCAGAATTGAAGAAGATTCATGCCGATTTTATCAGCGCCATTGAAATTGTAGATACCGTTGAACTAACGATCAATGAATTTGAAGAGAGTAGGATAGAAGATGGCAAGAAAAACTATCAAGCAGAGTTTTTGAGACTTTTTAATGGTTGGAGAAATACTCTTTTTGCTCAACTTGATGATTTTCAGGTTGACTTAGAGCTCTATCACATTAAATATAGTAGCTTACTTCAATTTTCCTTGCTTAATCAAAGCTGTCGCTTGAGGATTAAGAAAACCATCGATGAAAATATTGAAGTAATTTGCAATACTTTCGATGAATTAGCTGAAAAGGTAAATGAACAAGCTAAAAGCGATGAAGACATCGGAACACTCCTAAAAAACAGAAGAGTTGCTATAAAGAGTAAGCTTGAAAGCAGAATAATTCCCGAAGCTATTGAAGCCATTTACGGACAAAATATACCCTATTTACTCGATCGATTAGAATACAAGATTAAAGAGCAAATTGATCGAATGAAAGATGTACGCATTATTTACTCAAATAGCGATTACAATGCACCCATCAACAAAAGTGAATTGAGCCACTTTAACCCGAAAGAACTGGTAATGATTGACATATTTGCCAAGTTCTCAGAAAAAAACAAAAAGTTAAAAGGGGCGGTAGTACGTCAGTTAGAGCATTTGCAGCTTAACCTAAAGGAATTGAGTGGCATTGTAGACTACAATTTGGAATCTGCCATAAGCTCTTTGGGCGATGAGGAGAAACAGGAAAGCATTAGAGAGATTGCCCTAGAGGGAATTGATCGTACTAAAAACAAAGTAAGGGAAATTGAAACAGAGTTGGACAAACTCCGCGAGTTGATTAATACGCAGCTAAAAACTTCTATTCAAGAAATGAGTAAGCGCTTAATTGATCTTACGGTAAATGAAAATATCTTGAACTTGCGCATGCAATTGGCAAAAGCCAGAGCCATTGAAAAAACTAAGTTTTATCGTAAGAATATCATCAAAACCATTCGTCGTTTTGGTCCGCTTAGCTGGCGATTTCTTAGAGCTAAGTACTTTAAAATTGCTGAGCTGGTCAATCGTTTTTTAGAATACATTGGTTTAAAAGAAAGAGAAAATACGCTATCGGCTGAACTTTCCGACTTCTTAAATCAAGCGGAAGAAGCTATTGAAAAACTACCTTATGTATACCGCCGTTTGTATCGTATTCAACCACTGGAAGAAGAAGTCTTTTTTGAAGGAAGAACCAATGAATTAAAACAGTTAAATACTGCTTATGAAAATTGGAAAGAGGGTAACTTTTCCTCATCTAGTTTAATTGGTGAAAAGGGAAGTGGAGCAAGTAGTTTGGTTAATTTTTTTGTTAAAGACTTAAATCCAGATAAAATATTAAGGTATAAGCTCAATAAGTCATACAGCTCAAAGGAAGATTTTATTTTATTTTTTCAGGACTTGCTCAAGACAGAGCACATTCACACCTTTGAAGATATCGTGGATTATCTTAATAATGGAAAAGAAGAGATTATTGTTTTGGAAGATGTCCAGCATTTTTACCTAAAGAAAATCCATGGTTTTGATGCGCTAAACTTGCTTTTTGAATTGATTTCACTAACGGCAAGGAAAATCTTTTGGGTGATAGAAGTCACCACTTACACATGGTCTTACTTACAAAAGACGATTAATATTGAAGGTTATTTTAAGTATAACATTCATTTGAGTAAGCTCGATGAAGAAAAAATAATTCAGCTTATAATGAAGCGCCATAGAGTTAGTGGTTATAATTTGCGATTTGAATCGGCCAACTTAAGTAAATCGGAAAGCAGAAAGCTTAACCGGATGAGTGAGGAGGAGCAACAAGAGTATTTGCAAAAAGATTTTTTCAGCAACCTCAATAAGTTTGCTCAAAGCAACATTAGCTTGGCACTTTTGTATTGGATGCGCTCTACGCATGAAGTAACCAATAACACTATTGTAATTGCCAAGATTGAGCAAATGCGTTATAACTTTTTGTCTTCCTTAGGTGAAACCGATATTTTTACATTACATGCGCTACTTATTCACGATAGTTTAAGCACACAAGAGCATGCCGCTCTTTTCCATCAGTCTGACAAGCAAAGTAAAATGACGTTAATGGTATTAGAAGACAATGGTATATTAAAAAATGTAGACGGTCGTTTTAAAATTAACAGATTGCTGTATAGACAAGTAGTGAATGTTTTGAGAAATAAAAATATTATCCATTAAGATGAAGAAAGTAATTAGTTTATTCGTTTTCTCACTCTTGCTGCTTACTTTTTCTGTTGCACAGCAAGATAGCATTAATCAGTTGCAAGACTCCTCTATAGTTGACTCCATTAATGATAGTTTTGTTGAGACAATTCAAGCTCCGCTTAAGTCCGTAAAGGACGACACAATTAAAAAAGATAGTCTTCAAGAGACTAAGCAGGCTGAAGTGGTGCAACCCAAGGTGATTATTGAGAATAAAATAGATCCACCAAAACCGAAGCAAGAAGAAGAAGTTCTACCCGATTTAAAAGAGATTATTTCTGTCAATAAAATAGTTTGGTCGATTATTCTCTTAGTTATTACCTACTTTATTATTAAACTTTTGGTCTTGATTGTATATCGCTTGGCCGAAAAAAGTACTAATCACAGGATTACACTGAAGAGTATTGCACCATTTATTCGAATAATCGGATGGACATTTATAATTTTTGTTATTATCCACGGTGTTTTTCGACCGCCAATGCAAACGCTAATTGCTGTTGTAGCTTCTGCAGGTATTGCCGTGGGGTTTGCCGCACAAGATATTTTGAAGAATATTTTTGGTGGAATTATGATTCTTTTTGATCGCCCATTTCAGGTAGGAGATAAAATAGCCGTAGGTGATCATTATGGCGAAGTAAAAGAAATCGGTTTGCGCTCCACAAGAATTCAAACTAAAGATGATTCTCTTGTTTCAGTTCCTAATGCAGAGGTGATGAATACAGCAGTTTCCAATTCCAACTCCGGAGAAGCTAATTGTCAGGTAGTAGCTGAAATTTATTTACCGATTGATGTTGACACAAATGCGGCACGTCAAATTGCTATTGAAGCAGCTCAAGTTTCAAGGTATATCTACTTGAATAAACCCATAAGTGTTTTGTTTTTTAACGAGGTAAAAGAACGTAGGTCTTATTTAAAAATGAGGTTAAAAGCTTATGTTTCTGATATTCGGTATGAGTTTACTTTTCAGAGTGATATGACTGAAATTGTAATGAAAGAGTTTTTAAATCAAGGAATTGTCAATAAAGAGGACTTAATGTGATATGAAACTACTATCTTTTATTTTACTTTCAACCACAGTTGAGTTACCAGAATGGTTAGACAAAACCATAGCGGTTTTGTTGCCTTTTAAGCACTATTTAATTGCTGTAATCATTGCCATTATTACATTTATTGCAGCTCAAATTACAAGGAAGGCGATTAAACGTCAATTTGAAAAATCTAATCACTTAGGAACAAAAGATCCTACGAACTATATTTTTTTGCGAAACGGAATTAGCTTTGTTTTTTCACTTATAGGAATAATTCTAATCTTTTACTCAATTCCTGCTCTTCGTAGTTTAGGGACAACGCTCTTTGCCGGTGCCGGAATATTGGCAGCCATTATTGGTTTTGCTTCTCAGGCGGCTTTTTCAAATATCATTGGCGGACTTTTTATCGTTATTTTTAAGCCTTTTAGAGTAGGAGATATTTTGCAAGTAGGAACTTGGGAGCAGGGTTTTGTAGAAAACATTACTTTACGTCACACCGTAATTCGAAGCTACAAAAATGAGCGTTATATTATTCCCAACTCTACCATTAATTCAGAAGTGCTGCTCAATTCTAGCATTGAAGATGAAAAAACGTGTGTTTATTTAGAAATGGGCATAAGTTATGACAGTGATGTAGACTTGGCAATGAAAATCATGTCAGAAGAGGCTGAGAAGCATCCAAGTATTTTGGACAACCGAACGATTGAGGAAAAAAAGAATGGCAATCCAGTTGTAAGAGTACGCTTAATTAATTTCGGAGATTCTTCTGTTAACTTAAGGGCTTACCTCTGGGCAAAAGATTTTGTCATTGGTTTTGTAATGAAAACTGATTTGCATAAGAGCATAAAAAAGAGATTTGATGCTGAAGGCATTGAAATTCCGTTTCCGTATAGAACAATAGTATTTAAAGATGAAGAAAAAGCTAAACGTTTCCGTTCCTCCGATTCCAAAACTTAGTTTTCGGCGATTCTCGGAGTCAAATAAAGCTAGAGAAACTATAGGTCAAGCTCCGGGAACTTTAATTTATACCGGGAAAAAACGAGAGGAGAAAGTTGAAATTGAGGTGTTCACCTACAATGCTGAGGTTCTTAATGAAATGAGAAGTGCTAAAGTAGAAGAGTGCCTTAATTTATATGATGAAAAGAAAGTCAATTGGATTAATGTAATTGGCTTGCACAATGTTGATTTAATTCATAAAGTGGGCGAACGTTTTCAGCTACATCCACTATTATTGGAAGATGTTTTACATGTTGATCAACGACCAAAAGCTGAAGATTTTGGCGATTATATTTTTTTTACCATAAAAATGTTTCATCAAAATGTAAAAGAAGATGAATTAAACTACGAGCACATAAGTTTTGTGTTGGGCAAAAACACAGTATTCTGTTTTCAAGAAAAATCGGGTGACTTATTTGATTTAATTCGCGAGCGATTGAGAAATGCCTACGGTAGAATTCGCCACAGAAAAGCAGATTATATTTTTTATCGCTTTATAGATACAGTGGTAGATCAATACTATTTAGTAATTGATCAATTGGCTGAACGTATTGAAAAGTTGGAAGATGAAGTGATGGACAATCCAACAACTAAAACGCTCAATCAGCTGCAGGCTGTCCGTAAAGAGTTAATTTTTCTTCGTCGTTCAATACATCCTCTTAGAGAGTCAATTAACACGATAATAAAAAGTGAATCTAAACTATTGCAAGAAGATACAGAACGCTTTTTTTCGGACGTTTATGATCATACCATTCAAATTGTAGAATCATTAGAAACCTACAGAGATTTGTTGAGTGGTATTATGGATCTATATATGAATACGGCAAGCAATCGAATGAATGAGATTATGAAAGTCCTCACCATCATGTCAACAATCTTCATTCCGCTCACTTTTATCGCCGGTATTTACGGTATGAATTTTCAATACATGCCCGAACTTGAATATAAGTGGGCTTACCCTGTAGCAATGGGAGTTATGGTTTTAGTAGCTATTTTTATGCTCATTTTCTTCAAACGAAAAAAATGGCTTTAAGAGTTTCTTTTCTATCTTTTGTTATTCGATTTTCTGAATGTCTGGAATGATACCTAAAACTATTTAAATGATATTTGAA
>CETF01053948.1_pt1 | contig 23892 bp, 13 predicted proteins | sample 326991 | NCBI WGS metagenome assembly CETF01 (sample SAMEA2622331, study PRJEB7988) | marine metagenome | biome: marine biome (ENVO:00000447); feature: surface water layer (ENVO:00002042); material: "saline water (ENVO:00002010), including plankton (ENVO:xxxxxxxx)" | depth 5 m | reverse complement strand
CAAATTGCGGGAGCGACTAAAGTAACTATAATCAATGACGGAAATGTTGGCATAGGAACTACTGCTCCTACTGGTTTATTATCTTTAGCCAAAGGAACTCGCACACTAGATTTCAAATTGGAAACTAGTCCAGCAACCGGGGACATGGGCGTGCAGATTAGAGCGGGTAGCGGAGACTATATAGGCTTGGCTGGTGGAGGTGGAACGGGAGTAGGCTTAGTTGTAGACTCAGCTAATCAAGCTGGTTTTGGTACAGGTACTTTTGGTTCTAATAATGTCCTAACAATTACAAACGTAGGTAATAATGCATCCTATTCTGCTATCGCTCTTGGTACAGCTACAACGGGTCACGGTAATAGTGAGGGATATTGGATAGGGATGCTAGAGAATGGTCAAGCTTACCTTTGGAATTACGAGAATCGGCATATCTTATTTGGCGCAAATAATGCCGAGAGAATGCGTATTACCTCTGTAGGTAATCTTGGCATAGGCCTAACTGTTCCCCTTAATAGACTTCAGGTTATGCCTTCTACTTCTGGGGGGAACGCTTCTAACGCATCAGAAGATGCTGCATATTTTGGAGGAAATGAGCTTGGAGGTATAGGTGGTTATACAGGAATACGTTTAGGAGGTTTTGGTGCAAGTGGCTACGGAACTTATATACGTTCAGTTAAAACCTCTGCTTACGGAGGTTACTGGAATGAGGCGATAACTTTTAGTGTTACCCGAACCGGCACTTCAAGCACGGTAGATGAGGCGATGCGTATTACAGCTGACAGTAATGTTGGCATAGGAACAACTGCTCCAGCTACAAAATTTCATGTAGAAGACTCAACCGCGAATACTACTGCCACTAAAATAACAGTTCAAGGCGGAAGTCGAGGATTTACTTTAGGAAAAGCTCACACTGCTGATAATTATCAACACTTAAAACCTATAACTGATACTGCTATGGCATTGAGGGTCATGCCAAATGGCACTACAGCTAGGGAGGCGTATGTTGAAGTCTGGAACAAGGATTTTGAAAACGGCGCTAACTCTACCTCTTGGCATAGAGGAATGTTCTATATTGATGCGTCCAATGATGTCTATCTTCGCGCAGATGGGCTTGGAACAGCTGGAAGAGTTTATATAGGCACAGAGAATAATACTCAAACCCTTACTGTTAAAGATGACGGTAATGTTGGTATAGGTACAACAGGTCCTGATTCGAAGTTAGAAATCTCAGGTGGAAGCTACAATTCATCACTTAAAATAAAAGGCTCGGGTGCTGAGACAGGAATACAGTTTGAAGATAGCGCGGGTAATACAGATGGTTATATATATGCAAACGGTGGCATGGTAGGGTTTTTAGACGCAGGTACCCATTGGACAATTCAATGTAAGGATGATGATTATATCAAATTTCTCACAAATAACGGTACTGAGCATATGCGTATTACCTCTGTTGGTAATGTTGGCATAGGCACAGATAACCCCACTGGTAAATTACAAATAGGCGCTAATTATACAATACCGGGAACTGCATATGGCGGTAATGATATTTATATCGCCAACACAGGTAGCCACAGCGACTACGATCCTTATGTTACTAATACTGATGATTTCAGAGCATTAATTACTATTTCAGATGCAACTACGGAAGGCCCAACAAAACCCGGTTTAATATTATACAATGACTCTACTACCGCAGGCGGGTTCTCCCCGATGCTTCTTTTCGCAAAAAGGGAAACTGGATCTAGTCCTTATAAGGCGGCGACGGCAGCTATTTATGCTAGATCACCATTAGGTACGGGGAATGGCGATGGTTGGATTGATGGTGAATTAATTTTTGCAACGGCTGGTGCTGCGACGCAAGGCATCCGGCAAAGAATGGTTATTAATAAAGAGGGCCTTGTAGGTATAGGTACAAATAATCCGGGTCAAAATTTACAAATTCATCAGGCCGACAGTGACGTTAACTATCTTGAATTTACCAACACTACTGCAACTACAGGGACTCTTGTGGGTTTAAACGCAGCCGAGGAATTTATACTTTGGCATAGGCACGATTCGGATATGGTTTTCGCTACCAATGCTGTAGAGAAAATGCGTATCGAGAACGGTGGAGACGTTGGTATAGGTACAGCTTCCGCAGTGAGCCTACTTCACATTTACTCATCTGCTCCTGAGTTTACAATTCAAGACGGAGGATCATGGGGTACTAACGCAACTGGGTACATAAGCCTAAAAGATAATTCGTCTAGCATGGCTCAAATTGGCGTTACTGGTACAGCTGGTCACTTAGATATAAAACAATTAAAAGCAGGAAGCCTCCGCTTATATACAAATAACTTAGAAAGATTTACAATTTTGTCAAGCGGCAGTGTTGGTATAGGTACAACAAGTCCTAGCGTAAAACTTCATGTGGTAGGTAGTGGAACCGACGATGGCATTAAGGTGCATTCGGGAACCAATGTTTATCTAGAACTGGACTCAACGGATTCATCTACAACGAGAGAAGTTGCAGCAAAATACAAGAACTACAGCACGGGGACTAATTTCTGGTGGACAGGTTTAAATCAGGCATCGCGTTATGATTTTGCGTATGGAACTACTTTTATAAATGCCAATATAAAGTTAAGCATTCTAACTGACGGTAATGTTGGCATAGGAACAGTAACTCCCAACTTTGCTGCTGCGGCTGGAAATACTGTTAAAGGATTAAACATACAAAATGTTGGGCAAGATACCCAAGCGAGTCTTCGCTTAACGGGACATAATGCAACTGGAAATCCGGGAGTAGCAACTTATACAGAATTACTTCATGCTGGAGCTAACCTAAGATTTGATATAAATCATAATGGAACAGTTCGGTTTTCTATTGGTTCTGGCGGAGCTATTACATTCAACAGCGCATTTACCTTTCCAACTGCAATAGGAAGTGCAGGACAAGTCCTTAAAGTTCCTAGTAGCGGAACTGTTTTGGAGTGGAGCACGGAGACAGGCCCCGTATCGGGAACCGGAACTACTAACACTATACCGAGGTGGACGGGTACTGCTTCTCTTGGTGATTCAATTATCACAGTTCCAAGTAATACTTCAGTTCAAATGGCGGGGGAATTAACGCTAAACTATACCTCCCCTATTTTAAATATTGGGAAATTAAATACCTCAACAGGAAACGCTAAACTTCGATTTAATAGCAAGAACGGAACGGCATCAAACGCCTTCGATATACAGTTTGTAAAAAGTGCCACTGAAGACAGGTTGGACTTTTTAGCCGGTGGCGCTACGGCAACAGTTAGTTTCCTAAACAGCGGTCAAGTTGGTATAGGAACAACTGCTCCGGATTATCTTCTTCATGTTCAAGGTGCTGGCCCTGATCTTCTCAAACTTAAGAGTACAACCTCTGGTAGTGGCGGTGCACCCAAGATTCATTTTGAACATTCCAGCGGCGGAACCCAAACGGCTGATATAGTATTTGATCAGTCGGGGCAAAACAAGTTGAAGTTTACTACTTATTACCAGTCAGCCACAGATGGAAATTTAATACAATTTGCCCCAGCAGACACTGTAGCCATGACAATTCGTGGTGGAACAGGCTCGTCTGATGGTTTTGTTGGCATAGGAACGGATGCGCCAGTACAGCAACTCCATGTCCTTGGAGATGCGATGAGATTTGAGCGAGCCAATAATGCAGTAGCTTTACAACTATATAATAATAACGCTTCTCCCGCTGATGATGCACCATTGGGATACCTCCAGTTCATGGGGAAAGACAACGATGGTACAGCTAGTATAGTTCACGCTGAAGTGCGAGGGGGAGTTCAGTCTAATACCAATAGTGCGGTTAGTGGGTACTTATCGTTTTTAACAACCAATAACGGAACGGCTGTTACTGAAGCGATGCGTATAAAAGCTGACGGCAGTGTTGGAATAGCAACAACCAATCCGGCAGCTAAATTAGATGTTCGCGGGAATATTTTAAGAAGTGGATTAACCTATAGTAGTTGGACAAGTAGGAGTATTAACACTTTAACTCAAGCTAGCGCTACAATTAACTATATACTTATAGCACCAAAAACTACTATCAACGTAAGATTGAGCGGAAGATTTAAATGCGCTAGGAGTAATGGTGTTTCTGCCGTTTCAATCGCTCATGCAGATGTAGTTTTTTGTACTGATAACGATGCTAACCCTCAATCTGGAGGAATACATTCTGCTTCTAGTGATATACCAAGTTATGGACATGCTAACTTTGAAATAGTAGAGTTAGAATACAGCTCAACAGAATACTACGCTTTAAAGATAAGTCCAAGCGCGTCTTGGACAGCGTCTTTCGGGCAAATTGAATTTGAAGGTATTTCTAATAATGTTACTTGGACAAATATTGATTCTGGTAACGTTAGTAATGTTGGAGCTTTCGTCGGCGGCCAAGCAGTATTCACTTACAACCATGCAAATGTCGGTATAGGAACAAATTCCCCTAATGCAAAATTAGACGTTAGAGGGTCACAAGGCTATTTAAAGTTTGATACTAGTGGCTCAGATGGCACAATTAAATCAGATTATAATTTAAAACTATATGCGGATGATACCGGAAATAACAGTAGTGGTTATCAAAACATTCAGTTTTATACTGATGGAGCTAATGAGCGGATGCGAATTGCTCATGATGGCAACATTGGAATAGGAACAACTGATCCTTCTGAAAAGCTTGATGTAGAGGGCTCTTTAGTTGTAAACGTGGCAAATAGTGGCCTTGGCGAGGAAGGTATATTCTTTAGAAGGGGCTTTAGTGATTCTAATAAATATAATATTTCAATATTGGCCTATGCTCACGATGGTGCTGGAAATTTTTCTGATGGCATTTCTATAAATGGATATGATGGCGTGTCGTTCTGTACTGGTGCAAGCACTAGACAAGAAAGAATGCGTATTGTCGGAGGAACGGGTGCAACTAGTGGTTTTGTTGGTATAGGAACAGCTGGCCCCAGCGCACTTTTACATATAAGAAAAATAGATTTAGTAGATGATTCAAGGAACGCTTTATTACTGCTAGATGGAAAATTTGCTGCGGCTGGCGTTAACTCAGGGGATGAGGTTGGAATTGCATTTAGGGTTGAAAATTCTGGGGGCGGCGCACAGCAAACAACTTGTATAACATCGTCTTATCAACCTAACCGCAACAGTTTAAATTTACAACCAAACGGAGGAAATGTTGGAATAGGAACAAATAACGCTGTTTATAATGTTCACGCGCAGACGACTTCAGCCTCTTTCACTCATAACATAAAATTAAACAAATCCTCAAATGGCGGGGATTATGCTGAAATTGCATTTCAGTTATGGAGCGGAGCGGGGACTGGCACTAATACATTTGGTGGCTCAGGGACCTCTAGGCCTAGCGTTGTCTTAAGGGCGCTCAATGAGTCAACAAGCTCAGCTGCAGGAGCGTTAGTTGTAGGAACGTTTACTGGTGGAGCAACCAACTCAACTTTAACAGAAAAATTCAGAATAGCATCTGATGGTAATGTTGGTATAGGTACAAATGCTCCAGATTCTTTATTGATGGTTTATAAATCTGGGGCAGATTCAATAATTCACGTAAGGGGAGCGTCCAATGGCGGAGATGCCAGAGTCAGGATTAATGGATATAATAGTTCAGAACTTTATCTTGACAGGAATGGACTAGGCCGATTCGCTTTTAGACGAACAACAGGAACGGATGATCTTTCACTTCTTAAATTAAACGATAATTATACAGATAATTCCACAATTATGTTTTGGGATTATAGCAGCGGCAATGTCGGTATAGGGACAAATAATCCGGGTGCCAGACTGCATGTCCATCTTACTGGTAGCGCGGGAAGTTTTTCTAATATAGGTTTATTTAGGGCTGGCCCAGACTCTAATTACTCAGGAGCTGAAATTTTTGTAGGTCAACAGGGGAATAGTCGCGGCTTAGTAATTCGTGGAGGTAGAGGTACAGGTGATCAAGCTTTAGCACATTTTTATCTTAACCAGTCTGGAGGAACGATCCCTAGCACAACTCAAGATCATGTAATGACGTTCCTCCAAGGGGGAAAAGTTGGCATAGGGACAACGCAACCCGGAGTAGACTTAGATGTAAACGGTAAATTATCTATTGGATCTACAAATGCCAGCTTTGATTTATATAACAACGGAACTACATATTTAAATGGGAACGTAACAGTAGATGCAACTTTGAGCGTAACCGGGGGAGTTGCTGGAGTTAGCGTGATTAATTCCAGCACTACTGATTCTGCTGCCGCTGACTCTTATTTAAATATTTTCAAAACCGCTGGTTCCGGTGGGGGATCAAGAGCAACCTTAAGAGTTGGTTATGATGCTGCTAGTTGTTTTCAAGTTTCACGAATAAGAAACAACGCAAACATTTATATAAACTCGCGACAGAGTGGAAGCGAGATGGTCTTTCAGATTGCCGACAATGAACAAATGGCATTAAGCTCAGGTCAATTAAAGTTCCCAGACAACAAAAAAATTATAATGGGAGCTAGTAATGACCTGCAAATTTATCATGATGGTAATAATTGGATTGATGCGAATGGTGCAGGGGATCTATATTTAAGAAATTTAAATTCAAGTGGTGATGTTATTGTACAAGCAGGTGCAAGTGGTGATGTATATATTAAAGTTCATTCTGGAGAAACTGCTCTTAAAGCTACTAATAATGGCGCAGTAGAACTTTACTATAACAACACCAAGACGTTTCAGACTACAGCTAGCGGGGTAAAATTAACACAATCTACTAGTTATTTATTCGGCGGGGATAGTGAAATATTAGCAGGGCAGGATTCTGGTGGTTATTATTTTGCCACCGGTAATGGTCAAAATGTAAACAAGCCAATTTTCATTGGGGATAATGCTTCTTATATAAAATTCAAGACTTCAGATTCGGAGGTAGTAAGAATAGATGCTAGTGGTAATGTTGGTATAGGCACAACAAATCCGGGATCGTACAAACTATTAGTAAGCGGGAATAGTTATCTTGACGGCACTGCTTACGTTGACGATGCATTAACTGTTGACGGTTATATCAATTTTGAATCAGTAGGTGATTATCTCACGTTTTATGGTAACTCTAATGCCCACCATTCTATTTCCTCTCGTAATTCTTCGGGTAATCCAGATGACGATATAAGAATTAACACATACGGGGGGCTTTTCATAAATCTAGATAGTAATGGTAATGACAGTTCAGAATCACATTCAAGTTTCCAAATAGGTAGGCACGCGGGTACGGGGGCAGTCTCAGCTAGTGACTTATTTTTAAATTTATCAGGTGAAACAGGAAAGTTAAGATTATATAAATACGGCTCAGGAACTCATACAGGAACTGCTGCTTATAAATTATCTGTAGATTCATCCGGGAATGTTATAGAGACCGCAATCGGGGCCGGAGCAGTAGATGGTTCAGGTACGGCCAATAAGGTGACTAAGTGGACCGATGCTGATACCATCGGCAATTCTCAGATAACTGACAACGGAACGTCAGTAGGAATTAATGTCTCTCCAAATACCGCTAATAAGCTGGAAGTAAATGGCCAACTTAGAGCTACGACTGGAATGTTTGGTAATTCGTCATTGGGTAATACCGCCGTTAAACCAATTCACATTAAGTACGGAGGAACTGCAGAACTTCGGCTTGAAGATTCTACAAGTTCAAACTATGTCTATGACATTAGTTGTGACTTTACAAATGGATTTAGAATAACAGATGTTACTAGCAGTTTAGTTCCTTTTGCGATTGAGAAAGCTACCGGTTCTGTTGGTATAGGAACTACAAGTCCAGACTATAAGTTACATGTTGCAGCAAATGGAGGTTCTACTAATGGTATAAAAGTAATCAATAACAGCGCCAGCACATCCGCTAGAGCAGTAGTTAGTTTGTTCAACAATTCGGGTTCTGCGTCTGGCCTTATTTTGTCTGGCAGCAATTACACAGGAGTTAGTGGTTGGGCTAATCGGCTTGTGATAAACACTGATTCAGGTATTTCAAATGGAATAATGGTTCGTCCTTCAACAGGAGGATTCAAAGTGTCAGCGAGTGGAGTCAATAATAATGATTTATTTGTATCCTCCAACGGTAATGTTGGAATAGGCACCGCAACACCCAGAACTAACCTTCACGTTTACGGCACGGGGGTAGATAATGGACTAGCTAAGGTTAGAATCGGCGGTAACACCAATAATACAGCTATGCTAGAGTTAGCAGAAACTGAAAACAATTCAGGAGTCATGACTTATGGATTCTCCATAAGAGCTGATGGTGGAAGCGGTGGAGGTTCTACTAATGATTTTCAAATAAGATACCATGACAATAGTACTTCTGGCGTGACCGGTTTCCACATGGAGAGGAGTGATGGAAACATTGGTATAGGAACCATTAGTACTGGGTATAAGTTAAGTGTTGGGGGTAACGTTTACATTTCGGGAACTTTAACTGAAGCTTCGAGTTTAGCTATAAAAGAAAACGTCGAAACATTTGAGCCGAGTTTAGATATAATAAACAAAATACGTCCAGTAAAATATGATAAGAAAACAACCGGTAAAAAAGAAATCGGTTTAATCGCGGAAGAACTCGCAGAACTCTTCCCAGAATTAGTTGAAAAGGATAAAAACGGTAACCCTTCGGGTGTAAATTACAGTCGAGCAGTAACCGTGCTGTTGGGAGGATTTAAAGAACTCTATAAAGAAGTTCAAGAATTGAAAAAAAGGATTTAAATGGCATCATTAGTAAGTACAACTGTAAATGGAGATTTAAAAGTAACAGGAAGCAGCAACCTTTTCTTTGAGGGTTCTGCTAGTTCAAACACTTTTGAGCCGGGGACTAGAATCTATGGCGCGGGGATAACTCTTACTGGCGGCGCTTATACTTCTGTTTTTGAGTATACCGTTCCCGGCGGGTTAGCTGGAAATTTCAGATTTTTTGTTAAAGGAACGACTGGTAACGTTGTTGTGCCTACCCAAGTAGATGTTGTATTAAACCATTCTAAGGATATCACTATAAAGTCTCAGACTGGAAACTATACTCCGCTTCATGTTAAAGTGCTTACAAACAACAATGAGGACTGCTTAGTTCAATTAAAAGCTGATACTTCTGGTAATGCAAACGTTACTGTATACATTGACGTTATAGCTTTCGGCGATGGGTCTGTTAGTTTTAGCAGCTTCGGAAGCTATACAGGAACTTCCCTAGAACATAAATGTAATTTTGGTTTCTCTTTCAGTACAATTGACAATACCAATGCATCTAAATTCGTAATGGATGGCGGAAATGCTGACGGCGGCAGATTAGGTATAGGAACAAATAGCCCCGCTCAACCATTGGATGTTTTGGGTAAAGTTTCAATTAATTCTGATGGGACATTGAATTGGGGAGCGGCCCGAGACTATGGCAGATTAACTTGGGATACAACTAACTCAAGAGCTATTGTTAGAGGAGAATCTGGCAAAAATTTATCTTTAGGAGCTAACGGTACGCAAGACTACGTATTTATTAAAACTGACGGTAACGTTGGCATAGGCACCACTGGCCCCGAAGCACGACTTGATCTTCACGCTGGAAACATGCTAATAGGTGATTCATATTTAGATCATCATAGCAGTAATGATAACTATGGATTACAAATTAAATCTACAGATGCTACTCAGGTTGGGTTAGAGTTAAGGTCTAACGGCGGAAGTAACGCTGCTGGAACATGGCACGCGACACTGTATGGAGCGGGCAGTTATTATGGCTTTCTTGATGCCCCGTGGGGCGCCTGGGATGTCAGAAAAACTGTTAACGGTGCATTGCAGATAGACCAAGGTAGCGGGCTAGAGACTGTATTGACAACTGCTACGACTCCTACATGGGCAAATCTGGGGGCAGGCTATCGGACTAATTATACTTTAGGATTTCGAGCTCCATCAAGTGCTTATGCTGGACTTTATTTTGAGGGGACGAATGGGGGTAGCGCTGGATACTTTTTAATTAGAGGTACAAGTGATACTGGTGTTTATACAGCAGAAGGTATAACTCTAGTTGCTGATCAAGGCTGGCTGACTTTAGCGCAACGAACTACAAGCTCAAAAGGTGTCCGTATAATGACTGGAAGCAGCACTTCTCGAGATAGGATAACTGTTTCAACTGATGGCGATATTGTGTTGGGCGTCCCGACAAATAGTTTAGCCCCAGCAACAACCACAACACTTAAAGGATATTCTGTTCAATATGATTCAGGAGGCGCGGGAGAGCGACTAAGTAATACCGGATTTTTAACTTGGCACACCGGAGGGAGTTGGACGGGTAACGAAAGAATGTGGGCGCTTACTAACGCTAGCAATATGGCTGGGGGAGGAGGTCCAAGATTCACGCTTTTAAGAGGAACCGCTAACAACGTTGTCCCGACGCTTGGTAATAATGGAACTCTTGGAACTAATACTGTGATAACATGTTTTTGGACAAATAATGGAGATTTTCATAACGCCGGCCCTGTTAGTATAGTAACTCAAACACTGCCAAGCTCTAACAAATTTCACGTTTCATCTAACCAAGCGGGAAGCGCAAGCAAGTCCAGTATTGCAGTAGTGTCTGTAGCTGACAATTCTACGTTTAATAATGGTACTGCCGCACTTCACGTTATCAACAGTGGAAATAGAGGAACAGCGGGTAATTCAATTGGTTCAGATTTATTACGGCTGGAATTCAGTAATGGCATCCATACTATTTTTAATAAAGACGGGTCAGTTGGTATAGGAACAACAAATCCGGGACAAAAACTTGATGTCGTCGGAGCCGGGAACTTTACTGGCAACCTGTACCTTGCTGGAAATAGTGCAAGTCGATTTTATTTTGGGTCAAAACGTGCATTGGAGGGACAAATTATCAATAACTTTCTGGACGTAGGTGAGGATTTTGGTAGCACTAGAATGAGATCCTCAACGTCTGTCTACCCCACTAACAGCATAACGCTAGGCACATCGTCAAGCCGATGGTCTACCATCTATGGTGCGGCTGGAAATTTTAGCGGGACAGTTACAGCAACTACATTCTCCGGAACTCTTTCTGGTACTGCCGACAAATCAAACATGGTTACTGGTAGCGCATTTGCGACAACAGGATCACCCAGTAGCGTTTTAGAATATCAACAAGCCGCCAGCATAACTGATACAAAATTAGCTCCTACTTCAGACTGGTATAATACTATCAGAATGGGACATGGCAATCCATATAGTTATTATAGTAATACTATTGCAATGCAGATGACTGGTACTGGTGCTGGTCAAATTAAAACACAGCGAATTGCTAACAATGTCGCGCAAGGTTGGAGAACAGTTTGGGACTCAGGTAACGATGGTTCTGGGTCGGGTCTGGACGCAGATAAATTAGATGGTTTAGAATATAATCATTTCGCTTATAGGGCTTCAGGCGGTACTGGATATTATATAGTAAGTAGCTGGTTGCAGTTTAGTGGAACTTACGGACCTTATTGGAACGCGGGTGTAGGAGCAGGCTGGCACATATATCCTGCGAGCACTGATTCGATGAGATGGCGTGCAAGTAGCAGTGCCGTTAGGTCAAACTTACGCTTGGATGTAGGCTCTAGTAACTATGGTAACTTATGCGCTTCAACGACCATGGGGTATGGTTTGAGAAAAGCGAATGTCAATCTATCAACCGACAGCGACTGGGATTTATTAATAAACACTGATGGTAACGTTGGTATAGGAACAACGAACCCGAGCCAAAAACTTGACGTTAATGGAAACACGGAACTTAACGGAGCGGTGAATATAGTTGGTGGCGGATGGCTTTCTTTTGACGGAGAGCAGGGGCTCAGAAAATCTGGTAGCTGGCTTTATTTAGCTGACGGGGGATTCACAAGTGGATTGTATACTCGTATAAAAATAAGGGTAGACGGATATGATGTTTCTCCATATCAAGATACCGCAAGTGTCACGTCAGCCACAACGCTAGGTATATCTACTAAACGATGGTATAATGTCTACTCTCAAGCTGGGAACTTTAGTGGCACCGTGACAGCCGGTGGAATAGCCTTGGGAGCCGGTAATCTAACAACTACTGGCAACATAAGCGGAAATGGATCAGGCTTGACCGCTTTAAATGCTTCAAACATTGGCTCAGGCACAATTAACGTCGCTAGATTAGGTAGCGGCGCAACAAGTAGTAAATTCTTAAGGGGAGATAATACTTGGCAAACTATTAGCAGTGGATCAAGCCCAAATAACTCTACCATTACTATAAGCACAGGAACTGGTATTACTGGGTCTACTAGTTTTACCCTTAATCAAGCATCCAATCAAACTATTAGTTTGGCATGTGATTTGGGTGAGTTGCCTGATATGACTCAAAGTTGGTCTAGTAATGATGAGTTTATTGTTTTGGATAGTGGATCGCAAAAAAGAAAGCGGTCTGCAGAGATTTTTGGTTCCAACGCTTTTAATAGTACTACTATACCAACAAATAATAATCAGCTAACTAATGGCGCGGGCTACACAACGAATACAGGTACAATGTCTAGCTGGAATTGGGGTATAAACTCTGAATCCACGGGAGCTAACATAGGCAATGGAGAGTTAGTTAGAATAATAGCGGGAACAAATGTAACAGTTAGTAGAAGTGGAAATGATGTTACTGTCAGTGCTAGCGGCGGCGGGTCAACTCCAAATAACAAAACCATAACACTGTCAGCAGGAAATGGTTTAAGTAATGGTGGTGCTTTTACTACTAACCAAAGTTTTAACGAAACGATTACTTTTAACATTACTGGTCTTAATTCAAGCGGTAACGGCTCGACGGTAATGAAGCATATATCTGTAGGCGCTGGCACCGCACAGACTTCATCTAATGGTATCAGCTTTAGTCAAAGCGGAGGCATTAGCATATCGGCAAGTGGAAGCACGGTTTCATTTAGTTCGTCTTCAGCTTCTGATTACAGGCTAAAGAAAAACGTAACCGACTTTAACTCAGAGTCTTGGACAAAAGTTAAAAGCGTTAGCTGTCGCAAATTTGATTTCGATGCTGAAAAATTTGCTCAAGCCATGCAGGACGATTATACTATTCCTCGTCCTGCATCTTACGGAGGAAGAATAGGATTTATTGCTCACGAGCTTGAAGCTTTAGGTATTGATGGAGCGGTAGAGGGCGAAAAAGATGGCGTAGATGAAAACGGAATACCTATATACCAAAAGGTAAGTTATACGACTCTTGTGCCTGTTTTATGGGGTGCTCTAAACGAAGCGATAAGAAAAATAGAAATATTGGAAAGTAAAGTCCAAGCCCTTGAAGATAGTAGTTAGTGGCATCCATTGAATTAAATTTAATAGATTACCCAAAGGTAAAAGTTGATTCTGAAAAGGAGCTGCTTGTAAAAATCCGCGAAGAATCTGGCGAATATTACATAGAACAAAAAATAAAAAAAGGCACTGTCAGCCTTAAGATGCCTATTGTTAGAGAATGGATCATCGAAGCTTTCAACGGCGATAAAAAAGTTTTTAATTACCAATACAAATTAGAAGGGCAAATAGTATTCATTAGATTTGTTAATACTGCTCTAGGTGATGCTATTGTATGGCCAGAGTACATTGAAAAATTTAGAAAGAAATATAAATGCAAAGTCTATGTAAAGGTAAGATACCCGGAGCTATTTGAAAAAAGTTATCCTAATATTACTTTTCTTAAAAAAGGTCAGAACTTAGAGAAGATTGACGTACAGGTAAACGCAAGTGTTATATTCGGCGGAGTGCCGATGCTTCAATGGCCCACTACAATACTTAATTTAAAAAAAGAAGAATTACGCCCAAAGATAGACAAGCCAAAATTTAAAAGAAATATTGAAAAGAAATATGTTTGTATTGCTACTCACGCCAGTTCATATCATAAATACTGGCTGCGAAAGAACGGATGGAACGATGTAATAAAATATCTTAAAGATTTAGGTTATGAAGTTCTTTGTATAGATGGTGATGACGTAGCTGATTATGGGTTAGTAAAAATGCACGTACCTGACGGTTGTATAAAAAGAACAGGAAAAAGACCTCTATCTGAAAGAATTAACGACTTACATTTCTGCGACTTTTTCATAGGTCTTGGTTCGGGTTTATCTTGGTTAGCTTGGGCTGTTGGTAAACCTGTTGTTATGATAGCGGGGTTTAGCGATGAAGAATGTGAATTTGAAAATCCGTACAGAGTTATAAACAAAGATGTTTGTCATGGTTGCTGGGGGAAGCATGAACATGAAGAAGTAATAGATAGGTTTATAAAAAACTCAGAAGGAGTTGTTTGTAGATTTAAAAGCGGTATAGCAGATCCTTTCTATTGCCCAAAACATTACGGCACATCAAGACAGCACGAATGTTCCCGCGAGATAACTTTCGAAATGGTTAAAGAAAAGATTACTAAGTTAGTATCCTCATTTTCTCATGGCCAACAACAACCTGTGGGTCAATAAAGATTTTAAATCCTGCTTTTTTTGCAAGGTGGCAGAATGCAACATCTTCAGAACAGTAATCTTCTAAATCGCCGATTTGTTTTTTAAGCTGACAGAACCAAGGGTATTCAACTTTTTCAAATACTCCCTTTTTAATTAACATGAAACCCATGCCGTTGTAATCAACTTCCATCAAACCTTTATGGTTAGCAACGTCTTGTTGTTGCAAGAAATAAAATGAGCCGTTCTTTTTATAATACTTTTGATCCCAGTCCTTAACGCAGGCGAAGTTCTGCCCGTTCTCAGTTTTATAAATTCCAGAAACAATATCTTGATCGTAAGACATTAGCTTTTGTATTTGTTCAAAGCCAAAAACAATATCTGAATCGATCCACATTATATATTCGTAATCGATTTTACCATCAAAGGGGGCTTGGTGGATGCCTCGTCGTACATCGGCGCCAAGGCACAGGCATCTTGCGTAACTTACCATCGAAGAATACTTGTTGGAAAGCAATGGGTTGATTCCATTCTTGATACACTTAAGTAAAGTGTCTGTCCAACAATTTAAAAAGTTTCCTGAGAACTCCCTACCGGGAATTGCAAAAATGATATTCTTCATATGCAGGAAATATTCTACCGATATTTTAGACATAAGTCAAACAATAGTGTATTTTATATTAGTAGCTGCAGCTTGAGTTGTTTTAATACAAAGTCGGCGCTACCATATAAATACTTGGCTCATTGCGAGAAAGTATCTTCTCACCCAGCCGACGGCGGTAAACAACAAAAAAAACGCTAGGGTGAGATATATACTAATGACATGCTAACAAAAGAAGATATCAAGTTTCTCGCGAGGAAGACAAAGTTACCCGCCGAAAAAGCTCAATCTTTATTTGAAGAAAAAACCGACTCTGACTTGGTCCTTGAGCAGATCAGCAATAAAAGACTTACAAAAAAAGAGCTGCTAGAATTATCCTTCCCAATTTTCATCAAAATACTTATCAACAGAGAGATGAAAGACATAGATCAAAAATATAAAAATTATGTTTCTGATTTTGTGGGTGTTTTTTATCCTCAGATAATGCTAGCTAATAGAATCAAAACTAAGGTTCCAAGAAAGCCTTCTGAAGAAAATGCTCAATACTTTTTTACTTTAGCTAGTTTTTTTGAAGAGGACATGGTGGCTCAAATGAATGTCCAGCAGGTTCATAAAATTTTAAAATACACAATGGATACATTTGCAGAAAAGAAGGGAAAAGACTATGTGGAGGCTATGTCTGTAGGTTATGAGTATTTTGGTAAGATAAGAAAAAAGTGGATGTCATAGACTATATTGTGTAATATTAATTTGATATGAAAGCACTTTCAGGTAAAAAAACCTACTTCACCGCTGGTGCAGCGGTACTGACGGCTCTCGGCGCTTATTTCGCTGGAGAGGTAGATCTCACGGTAACTATTCAAAGCTGTTTTGCAGCTCTTATGGTAGTTTTTCTCAGAAAAGGAGTTACTTCCGAAGCTGCGAAAACTACTGAAAAGCCTAGCGAGTGATGAGTTGGATCTCTTCTATCCTTGAAATTCTAAAGTCTTTGTTTGGATATTTAAATAAAAAAACATTGACAGAAGAGGAAAAAATTGCAAGAATAAAAAGAGAAGAGAAACAGCAAGTAAAGAATGACTGGAAAAGTACTCAGGATGAAATTGATCGTGCTTTTAAGTTTGCTAAGTCTCGCCAACGGGTGCAGGACGACAAAAACTGAAGCTATATCAATCCCTGAAGTTCCCCAAAACATTGTTCAGAGAATGATGACCCATCCTCAAATTGACCAAGCTTGGGAACATGCTCCAGAATTCACGCGAGATGTTTTAAAAACAATTTCAGATCAAGCTGCGCAGCTTGAGTTGAAAAACATAAATAACAACTAATTATGAAGAATATTATTCTAATGATTGTACTGCTTGGGCTGACTACCAGCGTCAACGCAGGAGAGAAGAAGGAAAAGTGGTTTGGTGTTGGTGTTAAGCCTGACCCAAACATCACTGTTCCATTCCTTGGAGTCAAAGCTCCACTGCCCACTGTTTGTGCTGGTAAAGATGTTTCGGCATCTTTTGACCTCAAATGCAACAAGCAAGGCGTAACCTTTAAACTACCTTATTTTAAGTTTGATTGGGAATTTCCCGGTGTCTCTGTAGGTAGGGGGGAGAAGAAGGTTACTATCGGTAAGAAGTAATCTTATATAAATTACTTATGAGGAAGCTCTGGGCCTTACGGGTCTAGAGCTTTCTTTTTTCCATTTTTGGAAAAAATCGTGTAGAATATATAGTAACAATGAGCAAAATAGACAAACTAGATTTTGACGTTAGCTTAAACGCTTCGTTTAATAAAACCGAGTCTAGAGTTGTCGACTTTTACGAGAAAAAAGATACTGACGAAAATCGCGACAAAGAAGATGATTTAGTTTCTTTTTCTTCTATTTTAGTAGGGTGTTTTAAAAACAAAATTAAAGCAAGCGAAAAAAGAGTTCGTGTCGATTCCGTTATCGATGTTTATAAAAACGCTGAAGACACTTATAACCTAAAACAAAACATAACTCTTTCTGAGTGGTGCATGGCATGCGTAAATAATTACTTAAGCATATCTCAAGGAACAAGCTTCAATTTAATTCCTACCGAAGCTCATATCGAGCAAGCTAAAGAAGACTTAAAAGAATACAAGCTAGAAGAAAATTTTGCAAGTGTTGATGAATTATACTTGGAAACTCGTAAAGAGTCGATTCAACACGCAGTAAGCGCTCATTGTAGATACTTTTAAAATGAAAAAGCCCAAATATACAACCACATTTAGCTCGGTAATCAAACCAGTTGTATCTGAGGAAAAAGACAAATATCTAGCTTTGGCTTCTATGGTCGAGTTGGAAAAGTTTTTACCACAAGTAGATGTAGAAAAAAACGTTGATTTGTTACCCGTAGCTTTTAACGCATTCGTCGCCAACAGAGTAAATAAGAATGGTGATGTAGTTGATACCGATACGGCCATCGCTATGCATGACAACTTTGTTAATAAACCAATTAACATTGAGCACAACAGAAAATCAGTAGTTGGAACTATTCTAACCGCTGGCTTTTCGCGTTTTGGTAGCGACGAGCCAGTAACTAAAGAAGAGCTTAAAGATACTAAAGAGCCATTCAATGTCACTTTAGGTGGCGTAGTTTGGAAAATAGTAGATCAAAATCTAGCTGATAAAATTGAAAGCTCAAGCGATCCTACCAGTAATGAATACATGGGTATTAGCGCAAGCTGGGAGTTAGGATTTAGTGATTATAATTTAGTCGTTCTTGAAGGTGAAGAGAAAAATATAGAAAACGGTTTGGAAATCTCTGATCCAGCAGAAGTTGAAAAATACGCTGAAAAACTAAAAGGTTTTGGCGGCCAAGGTAAGTTTGACGAAAACTCAAGCATTTACCGAAAAGTAATCAACGAAGTAGTTCCGTTAGGTATCGGTTTAACTGAAAACCCTGCTGCCGATGTGCAAGGGGTATTAACTGAAAAAGGAACTGAAGAACATAAAGCTTTGGCGAAGGAGTCTCTTGAAGAAGAAACAATTTCCCAAAATCCAAACAATACTGTAAAAACAAAGAAAGTAGAAGCTATGAAAATAGAAAATCTAAAAGACATATCGGATGAGTCTCTACAGACTCTGACTGCTTCTGCTATTCATGAGTTTATTCAGGAAAGCCTTAAGAAAGCGTCTGAAGAGTTTAGTGCTCAGAATGCTGAAAAAGAGGAATCCTTGAAAGATGCTCGTGAACAGCACGAGACGCTCTCCAAGGAACATGATTCCTTGAAGACGCAGTTAGAAGACATAAAGGCTCAGTTGGAAAAGCTTGAGGCCGAAAAGGCTGAAGCTGAAAAGTTGGAAATGTTTAATCAAAGAATGGCCTCTTTTGATGAGAGATATGCTTTGAATGACGAAGACCGTAAGGTTATCGCCTCTCAAATCAAAGATCTCGATGAAGAATCCTTCGCAGAATTTGATAAAACTATTTCTGTACTTCTTTCTACCAAAACTCATTCAGCTGTTGAAGCCTCTCAGGCCGATCCAGAAGAAGAGGAAGAGACTCAGGAAGAAGAGCAGGCTGAAGAAGCATCCGCTTCTGCAGTGTCGGAGGTTGTTGAGCAAGCAGTAGATAATGCAAAGAGTGAGACAGTTAACATTCCTGCATCTGCTCCCGCTGAAGAGCCTACAATCTTTGAGAAATATGGCAAAGCTTTTGCCATGGATCAATTTGATTTTAAACCTTAACCCAAATATAATTAGAAAGCTAAAACATTATGGCAAACGAAAGATTAAAGCCCTTTAGGGATTATAGTGAGCACGATGTTATCAATCTATTTGCTTTTGGTGATCATGCTGTCACATTGGGCACAACTGACGTAGTTTACGCTGGATCAGTTGTTAAAGTCCGTACTGGCTGGCAGAACACTGACGAGCTGTCATTTATTGGTAATGTCGGAGCTGGATACAACAATACCGTTTCTCAACGGTATGGAGTGAGCGCGGAAGTTGAGTATACTGATGGTGGAGCTGATGAAGCTGCTCTTGGTATTACTCTCTACGACGTGAGAGAATTCGACGAAAACGGTGAGAAGCTTGCCTTCAATCCACGCAAACAGGCTGAACTTCAGGCTAGCTTGACTGGTCAAGCAGTTCCGATTGCTACACGAGGACTATTCCTCATGGCTACCGGAGCATGGGCTAGTTCTCCGGGTGTTGTGTTCAACCAAGACGTTTTCGCTACTGGCGATGGTAAAATTACTACCCTCGGTAATAAAGCAGATAATAATCGAATTGGTAGAACGTTGGGTAACCCTGACGCAGATGGTTCTGTGTTGGTTAAGTTCGACTTCACACAAGGTTAATAAGAAAGGAGATTATATAAAATGAAATTAAAACTTAAAAATACTCCAGAGCAAGTTGAACTGATTAAGGCTATGGGTTCTAAGAATCCTGAAGTCTCTCGCCCCGCAACTGAAGCTTTTGCAGCTTTTATCGGGCCGGTTGTTCAACAGGTTTTGCAGCAGGCTAATACCGCTGCATATCTTTATACTGACGTAGAATACGACGAAGATGATAACCCAAGTTATCCTCTTGATTTGTTTTACGAGCAGAACGGTAAGGATAACTATATCACCATTTACTCTCAGCAAATGGCTGGTGGTCTTCCTTCTTCGCAAATTGCTGGCAATGCAGAGCTTAAGGTCTCAACCTACAAGCTGGACAGCGCAGTTAGCTTCCTCAAAAAGTATGCTCGTAAGAGCCGCTTGGACGTGGTAAGCAAAGCTATTGAGCGTATGTCTAACGAGATTGTTGTAAAACAGGATCGTAACGCTTGGGCTGTTGCTCTTAAGGGTCTTGCAGAAGGTAAGGGTAAGTTTGGTACTGGTAGTGCTGGTGACAACGTTATCAATGCTAGTGCTGGTGCTTTTGGTCTTGCTGACATCAACTCAATGATGACCAAGATGAAGAGAATTAATGCTTCTTACGCTGACGGTACTCCTACCGCTGCTTATTCTAAGGGTCTGACTGATATCTTCACTTCTGCTGAAGTTGTTGAAGACATTAGAGCAATCGCTTACAACCCATTCAGCAACAGTGCTGAGCAGGTTGGAGATATTGTAAAAGACGAAATGTATAAGGCGGCTGGTGCAAACTCCATCTTTGGTATTAACATCGTTGATCTCTATGAGCTCGGTAACGGTCAAAAATATAACACATTGTATACTGCAATGGGTGGTACTTTGACTGGTGTTCAGGAAATCATTGTTGGTGTTGATAGATCAGCTGAAGCTTTTGTTCGCCCTGTTGCTCGCAACTCTGAAACTGGAAGCACATTTACTGCTCTTCCAGATGATCAGTTCGTTCAACGTCAGGACAAAACTGGCTTCTATGGCGGCTTGGAAGAGGGACGTGTCCTTCTTGATGCTCGCGCCATCGTTGGTCTTCGCAAAGACGTAACTAGCTAATAGAAAATATTAGATTATAAAATATCAACCCCGGTCCCGCAAGGGCCGGGGTTTTCTATTTTTTAGAAAAAAAGTGTACTTTTTAGTACTATAAGGAATAAGATTATGGCAGCAAAAAAAATCAGAGCGAAGAAAAGCGTGAAAAATATGTCACAAACTCACGCTAAACAGGAGTTCCAACCTACGACTTTAGACCAAATTTGGGGCGATACGGGCAGTTCTGCTTATGGGACTATGGACGAAGAGGTTTATGCCAAAAGAGTTGATGATATGAACTTATCTGACCTGCAAGCCCATGCATCCACAGTTGGAATTATCCCAATTGACAATAGGACAATGCTGCGAGACAGGCTCTTAAGAGAATTTAGAAAACACGTAGCCGCTTACCAGAAGCCAATTCAAGAAGTTGATGGTCCGAAGACATTAAGTGCCCAAGCTATGAAAATTCTTTCAGAAGGAAGATAATATTTCAGAAAAAACTGCCATATAGTGTAATAGAATTATATGGCAACGGTTTACAATTTTAGCGCGACACAAGGATCTCAGTTAAGTGTCCGTTTAAATGTTAAGGATGCAAGTGGTGATCCCATAAATTTAAGCGGTTATGCTGTAAGAGGTGTCGTTAAATATAGATACTCTAGCACTTCTTCTTTAGTAGATTTAGACCCCACTATAGTTTCTGGAACTACAGGATCTCTGTACGCGAGTGGATATGTAGACGTTTATCTAAGCGGGTCTCAAACTGCAGCTTTACCAATTGGAGAGTTTGTTTATGATATAGAAAAATATCCAAACGGAGCTTCAAATTCAGAAGGAGCTGTAGATAAAATATTAGCTGGAGATTTCTTAGTATACCCTCAAGTAACTACCTAAGATGAGCTCCCAAACTGTAGTAGATGTTATAGTGAGTGGATCCACTGCTACGGTAGTGGATAAACGCGTCGATGGCGTTACTACAGTTGCTGGCGCTGCACCTGTGACAAATGTTAGCGGGCAAGTACCTGACCTTGGTGTTAATACTGACATTCTAGCGACACAAGGAGATATACTTTCCCTAACTAATGACGTTGCCAGCTTAAGAGCTAACCTAATTATCACAGGAACCAATCTAACTGATGAGATTGGACTTTTAAGCGGAACTTTAATTTCCACTGGTAATCAATTAAACTTTACGATTAATACTTTAAGTGGGGAATTAATTGCTACGGGTAATTCTCTAGATTCGTTTCGTAATGTCTTAAGTGGTAATTTAATCTCTACAGGGATAAGACTTCAGGATCAGCTTAACGTTAACACAGACTTAATCGCCGATTTAAGACAGGCTACTGGAGATTTAAATCGAGATAAGCTTGATAAAGCGGGGGGAACCATATCGGGAAATATTCTTCCTTCTACAAGTGGAACTATAAACTTCGGATCTGTCGAACTTCCTTTTTTAAGTGGCCATTTTAAAGACTTAATAGTCTCTAACAATACTTTATTTATTGGTGACGTCCCTATCCATTCTGCTAACGGAGGTATAGATTTCCTTTCGGCCACTGGGGAAACTTTTTTTAAGGACGTAACAATAAGAAATTTAACTGTTACTGGCACTGAAACAATCATTGATGTTGATCATTTAGCTGTTAAAGATAATACGATAACTCTTAACAGTGGAGAAGACGGAGCGGGAATATCGTTAATAACGGGTGGTATAATCATAGATCGGGGAAGTTTACCAGATGCAGACATTTTATTCAACGAGGAAAATGATAGGTTTGAATTTAATTTCCCTGTAGCTATTCAGGGAAGTCCTGTTATTACTAAAGGGGTTACAGGTTCATTTGTAACCCAAGGGCAGTTAGACGCTACTGGAATAAATTTACAAAATCAAATTATTTCAAACGATACCGATATATCAAATACAGTATCTAATTTATCAACTACAGGAAACACTCTTTCCAATAAAATATCAACTTTTTCAGGCCAAGTAGACCTAGACTTTTTAGCTACAGGAAGTTCAATTGATTCTCTTAGCGGCAACCTTATTGCTACTGGTAATACTTTAGAATCGAGTATTAACTCCATAACGTCTAACGTAAATACTACAGGTCAAACACTACAGACGCAGATAACTACAAACGCTGGCAGTATAACTTCATTAGATTCGGCTGTTAAAGCCACTGGGGTATTATTGCAAAATCAAATCACAGATAATGATTCTGAGATTAACACTCTGACTTCAAACCTTTCCTCAACAGGTCAGACTTTACAGGTTCAAATTATTGAAAATGATAATGATCTAAGCGATATATCTGGAAAGTTAGGTGAGACGGGATTATTTTTAAGTAATGAAATAGCTATTGTTTCAGGTGTGGCGGGGGGAGACAGATTTAACCAACTAAGCGGCAATTTAATAACCACGGGTCAATATTTAACAAGTGAGATTGCGATAGTTTCTGGAATGACCACTGGCGGGGCTGCGGTAGACGTATTAAGTGGACATTTAGTATCTACTGGTCAGTATTTAACTTCTGAAGTATCTACTGTTTCTGGGTTAATAACAAATAACGACAATGAAATTTCTGCTTTACTAGCAGCTACAGGTGAATTAAAAACTGATATAGCTGGAAACGCTACCAACATGGGGGCCACTGGTCAGTTTTTACAGAACCAAATAAATGGTAATGACAATGACATAGCAAACCTTAATACTAGGCTGATATCTACAGGAAACCATTTAGTAGATGTTACTAATCTTAATACTTCTGATATCAGGGTTGTCTCTGGGCTAGTGGTAAGCAATGACGGAGATATATCGAACTTACAGTCAGCAACAGGAGAATTAAAAAGTTTATCAGATTCTAATTCCGTAAATTTAATTTCTACTGGAGGCTTTTTAACATCACAAATAAGTATAGTATCAGGTATCGCTGGAGGGCAGGATTTAACTGCTTTAAGCGGTAATGTTATCGTAACTGGTCAAACTTTACAGACTCAAATACTTTCAAATGATTCTGAGATTTCGTCTATTACTTCAAATTTAATAACTACAGGCCAGTACCTAACAGAAGAGATAGCCATTGTCTCCGGGTTAACTACAGGTTCGAGTTCTGACCCCGCTTTGAGCGGCAAAGTTAATACGTTAAGTGGTAATCTTATAACTACAGGTCAGACGCTCACCACAAATATAAATACAGTTAGCTCGAACCTAATAGCAACAGGAAAAACTTTAACAGACAACGTCAACACCGTTTCTTCTAACCTTGTTTCTACTGGGTCTAGAATTGATGATATTAGCGGAAACTTAATTACTACAGGTCAAACTTTACAAACACAAATAACATCAAATGATTCTGATATATCTACTCTCACGAGTAATTTGGGCGTTACGGGACAAACTCTGCAGACTCAAATCACGAGTAA